>Ga0172382_10000034_pt1 | contig 208458 bp, 272 predicted proteins | sample Leawel138RmetaG_FD_122245 | JGI IMG/M metagenome (GOLD analysis project Ga0172382, IMG submission 122245) | Leachate microbial communities from a municipal landfill in Southern Ontario, Canada - Leachate well 138R metaG | ecosystem: Engineered > Solid waste > Landfill > Unclassified | place... | reverse complement strand
TGGAAAGCAAGTAATATCTTTCAACAGCCTATTGCAGTCAGAACAGCCTATCAATGAATAGGCTGTTTTTATTTATCTTGACAATTCCATAACAAAAACCTGTTGACAAATATTCGGGGGGGGGTAAAATAAGAGTATAAGTTAATTAGGAACATATGGAGTTACACATGAAAGAGAAATCAGTTAAAGCAATTTTAGGCAAGATTGAAACAGCAACATCAGGCGATGTGTACACACGCTGGAATAAGCGCAACCGTCGCGTTGAATTGATTGTTGATAGCCATGTGTTCCATGAAGCAGTATCATATCGTGAAGCCGCAGCAATGGCGATTGTCGTTGTTGCTGAACAGGAGGGAATTAAAGTCGCGCCACGCTTGATGCGGTGGGCGCGATACGAGACTGGGGTTTAAGCCTTATTCCACAGTTTCACTCAAAGCCGATTAAGCCGATAGAGAAATGTCTATCGGCTTTTTTGTTATATTAACGGTTTGACAAAATATTCGGGGGGGGAGAATACGCTATAGATCAAATATTCTATGAGGTGTTAAATGCGGTTTCAAGACAACGAACATTTTTTTAGCAGTGTCAAAAGAAACAGGGTATTATGGATTAATTGAGTGCAACAGAACCATAGACGAGCAACTGAAAGCATTAGTTGAAAGTTGCCCGTTAGCGTCACATGGTCAAATAGCATTTGGCGATAAGGTTATATCTTTATCACCGATAGTAGGGCTTGAGACACATAGATTTATCAAGCGATTAGGTGAGTTTGGTGAATTAGGGATACTAATTATTCAGAGTGCGACCTTATACGGTGGGACAATGACTTTTCTTGAATTCGTCATGGCTGATGCTTGCGGAGGCAATATTGTTAAATCGACACATTCGTTTACTGACACTGACGATAATATTTTTGCGCCAAATATATTACTAGGAGATTACGGCGACCTTTCAGCCGCAACAAAAGACGCGGTTTACTGGTTTCTAGTTGATCTAGTGAAAGGCGATAAGGCTAAAGCGCCCCGTAAAAAATACGCTCCACCATTCGTATGTAAGCGCTATGATATTCCGCGCGATGCAGAAGTTGAACGTAAGTTTAACCGTTTTTTCCGCGATCTTGAATACGTTGATGTGTTATCTCTGAAAGATCATATCTTATTCGAGGCTGATGATGTTAGAGTGATGCACGATTATGATGTCGATCTGCCCCATCGTCATAAACGATTTAGTTTCAGCATTAAGGGCATAGTAGGATCAGGAAATCTAGGTATATATATACCAGTAACGGATAAGCCTTTTTATTTTGCCGACAACTTACCTGATATTGTCTATTATGCCTTAGTTAACCATATCATGTCTTTCCCATATGTTGACAAGTAAGGTAAAATAAACCCAGTTGATGTTGTGGTGGATATGTCGGCAATCTACTGATATATCCACTGTAATTAATTGAGGGTTACATATGAGATTCAAAGACATAATATTTGCGTTAACAATCAATATTGATCCAGTCCCCAAAGGCAGACCTCGCGTAGCAAATGGACGCGCTTATACGCCACAACGCACAAAAGACTATGAAGATTACTTGAAACTGATGACACAAAGCGCAATGTCGCAACTTGGTTTAGAACCCACACCATATGACATTGGGATTGAAGTCGGCTTTAGCCAAGAGACACGCCGCAATGCCGATATAGATAACCTGCTCAAGGCAGTATTAGACGCGCTCAATGAAATTGCATTTGTTGATGATCGTCAGATTGTGCGTATTGGCGCTGCGCTTGATCGCGGGGTTGGTAAAGGGAAGGGTGAAATTCATATCATAATTTACCGTGTTGCAAATACGCATAATATGGTATTATCAGTTAAATTAGGCGTTATTGAATTTTTAAATAAACTGAAAGGGAAATGAAATGCGCGTATTACTGGTCAACCGAATGGCAGACCTCAAGACAGGCAGATGGCAATATTCCGCGCCATACACGTTCATGTGTAGCCATCGTGTCAAGTGGGAGAAGATCAACTTATCGGCACGCTTCAATATTGTTGATCTTGGTGTGAAGTTATTGCCAGTTAAAATCACTGGCCCATTATCATCAGATGAATACGTAATTGCTGATTTGTCTGATGAAGAAGTCAGAGACCTTCAAGATATGGGGTGGGGTATTTATAGCGTCAAGTACCTTATTGATAACCCATCAGATGTTATGCTATTCTTTCCGAGCATCTCAGCTAATGATCCTCAAGGTATCAGTCATGATCGCATTGCGAATGTCGCTGACAACCAGCTATACGATGCTGATGACAATGCTCATGCCGACATCCAGTACGTTTTAATCAAGACTGTTCTGTAGTCATGACTAAAACAACTGTCTTGATGTTCTGGCGTGAGTGGGATCACCTAGATGGGGTGTGGCGCTATCACGCTCCATCAGAAGATGATGGTTTTCTTTGCGTTGAGATCGAGTTGTACGTTGCTAACCAACAACAAAACAAATATGCGTTAGTTGGTCAGCGATCCAGCTACACTGAAAATACAACGTACTATAATAGCCAATTAATGTCTCGTGATGAGATATTCAATTTAGTTGATGAAGGATACGTTCTTTATCATAGCTCCCAGTGCATGTATGACAGTGGCATGTTTGGGCTTGTATCGGCAATAGATTTTGAGCGCACAAATGAACTGTACTATCGCGCACCCGCAAAAGGTGGCGCATTTGTGTTAGCCCCTCTGCATGTGCAATATATCCTAGTAAAGGAGAAAGATCATGCTAGGAGTTAACGACAAGAATAAATTCATTGAAGCAATTCAAAAGCTATATGATTATGAAGATAATCATGAGAAATGGACACCAACTGAATATGCAATCAAGAACAATATCTATTGCTCCGCGCTGAATACCATCAAAGATGAAGCTCCAACCATCTTTATGAATAGCAATAGTGACATCCAGTATGCTGTGTTTTTAGCGCATCGACATAACAAGGAAACTAAGCTGATGGTATATGGTTGGCGTGAGGCTCAACTGACTAACCATCGCGGGTTCTATGTCGGCTTGGTGGAATTTTCACCAATTGCTAAAAACATTATTGTGAGAGCTAGTGTCCATCAAAGCCGTTTCTCTCCATATGACGCTGATGATATAGCTGGTTATCTTGATGACCACAGAGAGACGATCATTAAGTGCATGGTGGCTCATAAGCAAATCCCACCCTTAACAAGTGAAAAAGGAGGTCAACAATGACATTAACAAATGGATTTAATACATGGTCAGAAGGCAGCAATGTGAAACTGCGTAGCCCAGTATTTAGAACAGATATGGGCATTCGGACATTCTGGATCAAGAACTCATCATATCCGTTGAAGCGCTCTAATATTATTCAGGCTTGGAATACTAAGCGCGTGGATGATATGACATATTCTTGTCACATAGAGTTAGACGACAAAACAAATTTAGTTAGCAAAGGGGTTGTGTCGGCTTTCATCGTATTGAAAGCTCAGAAGGATAACAGTAAATTTCCTCTAGTTGATCTGCGATGGGGATTTAACGGTAATAGCAAAGAGGCACTATCAAGGGATTTCACCTTCATGCGTAGCCTCTCTATGCTCTATCAGCAATTTGCACGCGGTGAACGGTTAGAGAAAGAACTAAGTGCGTTCCGTGAACTAACAAGCCAATTTGCGGATGGAGCAATTAAAACAACAATCGGCCATCTGCACTATATCCTATTTAACTCTGATCTGTTTGACCAATACTATGAAGATAGCGATGATCTGCAACTCTTGGTGCATTTAGACTATGAGCCACGAGTAAGACGTAAATGGACTGGTATTAAGACAATTACCATTAAGGACTAGATAACAAAGCACGCTGATAAAGAACAGTATTCAGTGTGCTTTGCTCACCCCTATAGTTGACATTAATAGATAGTAAGACATCCTGATAAAATAAGCACCTAAAACAAATGTTCGCACCATTGAAAGGCTCACTGTGAACGACAACTTTATTGATTTTTTAAAGCAGCGCAAGAACTGGACATGGCCCGAGGGCTATCAGATATATTTAGTTGATAGCTATGAGATTGAGTTGCGGTTGGAATATGAGGATACATTGATCGCAACATATGGAGAGGATGTCCAGTTTGATAAAGTCAATGCCGATGTCTACCATGATTTCTTATCGGTATTAAATGCTGGACACGGGATAACGATTGGCGATGAGTTATATGTATCAGTTGACCGATTATTATATGATCGCACATCTGATAGCAAAGAACCCATTAGCAACCGTGAGAACCTAATCCAGAGCATTATTGCGTATAAAGATGCACAGCATTTAATCAGTAAATATCGCTCTGAAAAGACATATGAATGGGAAAGAGTGCCAGCTTTTATTACGCTATTAAATAATACTGCGTCATTTCAAGACGCTAATGCGGTCTATGGCGTATTACATCCGTTATGGCATAAGGTCAAGCGAAATACGGTGTGGGAAACCCGTAACTTTCCACCATTTAATCGACAACTATTATTTGACCCCATTGACGGAAACTTAGTAGAAGTTGATTACCTCATTAGACCCAGTGAGAAAAGCGCGATTGAAGATGGTCAGTCAAATGTAGTTGCGTTTGCTGATGAAACAGAAATTGCATTTTATGATTATCCGATTACACCAGCAAACCTGAATTATATCTTCTGGAACTGGTGGGCAAAGGAAGTGTTGATTGACAATAAGCCAATCAGAGTTGCCGATACCAACATCACCATCACTAAAAGGAAAGAGTTAGGTAGTGGGGTGTGGTATGAAGTCAAGACATCTGATAAAACATACGTCAAACAATTGCCTGAATTAGGATCATTGATGGCACAATTGAATATTAAGCCTCACCAAGCGCCTTTTGTCTATTAACAAAAACGTGGAGTTCCACGTTTTTACCCCTTTCTGTAGTTTACTAGGATCAAGCATAATGAAGCTCATTGATGCACACAGTATTTTTGCCGATTACATATCGTATCAAGATGTGACACGCAGAGAAGTGTTTTTCAAGGAATGGATTGCTGATCGACCAGATTTTACAAGCGAAGTAACTTCATCTGGCGAAGTGTTCAGCCTTAAATTGCTAGGTGATTATTATGTCACATGGACACGCGATAGTAACGCCTTGACAATCGGCAATAAAACAGACGAAGTTGTCATTAAATATACAGATGATATGGTTGGCCCTATGGAAACCTCCTATATTCTTAGAAATTTTGACACTTGGAAATTCGATTGTATTTTTGACTTGCTACTAGGGATCAAGCATGATGATCTTGAGCAAAGAGAACGCGCATTAAAGAGTAAGTTGCTAGGATACAATACCTTTTACCACGTTGTGCTATCGCCGCATATTGTCGGCCCTAATCAAAAGATGCTGAGTTTTGAATTTTTAGATGATATTATCGTCGCAGATTCATTAACACTTATCGCTGAGGGGATTGGTAGTAATGAGCCGCGCATTGTCGGCTGGTATGAACCCAAAAGGTATATGTTAGGGCAAAAGAAGTCGATAAGTAACCCTCAGTACGAATATCGCTCTTGTACAACTACTCAAGGCTTAGAGCGCTTACTTAGAGCGTTTTATGATGCTAATTTCCAAAAAATAAAGGTATTCGACCCAAGACAAAAACCAGAAAAGGAATAATGACGATGTTTACCTCTACACCTTTAACCGATGAACAAATACAAGCATTATGGAATATCAAAGATAGCAAATGGGATAGTTGTCTTGATGAGCTTATTAGTGATGGGGCGCTTCAACCATTCAACGAGAAAGAAAATTCTTTCGTGATTCAAACATTACCTAGCGAAGGTCGGCCAGCAGAGTATAGAATTGTTGCCCAAGAGGATTACTATATCGTAAAGATAATTACACCCGTTGACGGTGGCTTTGATATTGCCGACTGGCACTTAACAGGTATCCCATTCTGGGTGTTCAAGGCACTTTTGACTGACATTCGACTGCCTGCGTTAATGTGTTCTACAGATATGTTCTTCTATGAGGATGAGGCATGGACACCTGGTAATTTGTCATTGCGCGACTTGGTTCAGTGGATGCGCGGATACGAGAAGCAACTAACAGTTGTTTCTGACAAATTATATGGCATTAATGGATCGGAAGCGAAGCATGTCAGAGTAACTGTGGACTATGCCGACAAATCAAGAAGCGTGTCTTATGACTATTCAGTTAATTGGCTAAAGTATATTTTTGAAGAAACTAATAACGACGGCGAAATTACTGCGCGTCACGTTGTAGATAGCAGTGCCGAAGAACTTTCAGTCGGCTTATGGCTTGCTGGATATGATTACGCTAAAGGCCATGATCCTTCCGTAAGATAACCCCCTCTATGATTTACCTCTCCCTTGACATTTGTAATGGGGGGGTAAAATTCACTTCACAGAACAAATAACTTACGAGAGGAAAAACATAATGAATAAAGCGGAGAGCCGTTTCACGCAAGAGCAACTCGATGTGTTGTGGAATATTCATCGGGGTATCGCTGATGAGAGAGTAGATGGTGTTATCCAGTCTATCAATGATATGGATGGGGTTAGTTTCCGTTGGTTCTTAAAAGACAGAGGGCAATTCGTATTGATGTTTGCCGATTACAATATTTTTATTTCTTCGGAACGTATCGACATACATATGAACCAAGACTTCCAAAGATGTGATGGTTTTAACAGCATGAATGTCGCACTTGAACAACCTAACAAGGAGCAGTTTCAAACAATCATCAATGATATAACTGTTGTTGTCATGGCGATGCTAGTAAACTTAATGTATCATTCTGAACCTACTGCCGTAAACTGGTTTGGAATGTGGGGTTGGAGACACGTTAAAGGGTATGGTTATGGTGAGTCTGACCTCAACAGAGAAGCTGGCTTGACAGGTAATCAGTATCAAATTATGTATGGTCGCTTAATGCTAGATGTATCTCATGTTAATTGGCCATCCGCCGATTTTCCTTATCATTGTCATTTATTTAACTTTGATGATGATGAGATGAACGTGCGCCAATTTAATTATTTCCCCAACGCGCTAGTAGTAGGTCTTTGGCTTGCAGGTTATGGTTATACTGGCATTTATGTTGGGGATGTTGAACCCGTCAGTTGGTTGCCAGATCATTTAATTGATGAATAGCTATAGTAAATAGCCATCAAACCAAGTATAATCAAATCTAACTTATAATGTACTATGTCTTGTTTTAGGCGTAGCACATTTCATAACAAGAAGGGGAATACATGGAAACAGACAGGCCAGGATACTATATGATTTCCGACATTGTTGTATGTGCGTCATCAATCCCCTATGTAGATAAGGGTTGCGTCGGCATTGTAACAAATGTCAACTACATTGATGATGCAGAACTAGATTGGATGGATGTTATTGAGGTGACATGGTTTAGCGCTAGTAAGAAACGATGGACATCTCAGCACTATCGAAGGCTCAGTAAGCACATTATATTGAGACAACCAAGAACAGATCAGGCAAGCATAGCTGTTGAACTAGCTCTAGCTGATGCTGCTGACTGTCAGATGATCGTGAATGTGCTTAAAGATCAAGTAACCATGTGGGAAATGCCAAAACAAGAGATAGCCGACTATCGCAAAGCAAGAGGCGTATTGGCTGGTCTTTTCCCTGATGGTGCAACAAGCGAAGAACTAATCAGAGAACTTCGTGGGGACATTGACTTCTCAACAAGAGAAAGGCTGAAAGATGATGAGTAGTGATCGCGTAGCCTTACAAGGCTTAGTAGATAATTTATATAACCCGAGCGCCGATAAAAACAACGTAGAACAATTTGAAGAAGCGATTTTATCTGCGGATAGCCGATTATTTGACCTTCTTTGTTTGTCGCTATTGGCAGAAGATGATAGCGATGAAATGTACTCAGCAGTCGAGTTGTTGTCGCAACATCGACACAACGAAGTATTCGTGCAATCACTATCAAAACACTTAATCAGGGGAGAATAATTAAATGTCAATGTATCCAGCAATCTTGGGAACAGAGTGCGCCAACACCGACGAACACCAACATGCAATCATAGCGCTATATGGTGATAGCTATATACAATTAGCGGTTATTGCGAACGTCGCAGAAAAAGGCGGCGATAGTTGGCTTGGTGCAATTAATCTGGCAGATAATCCTAGTGAGTTGTTGTCGTTTGCTGATTTAATCACACCTGAAAAGATTTACTTTCGCGGGCCGCAGGAGAGGGTAGTTAACAGCTTAACAACATTAGCTACCAATATCATCACATCCCGCCAACTAAAAGCCAACACGCGCATAGAACGCCCATTAGATAACCTAGTAACGAAAGATTAAATTATGTCCCCATCAAGCAAAGTTAGTTTTCAGATTGTCAAATTGATCTTAGCAATTATCAGAGATCAGAAGAAAGACGATTATTTCACCGCTGTTCAAGATGAGATTAACCAACTGAAGTTAGTTGATCTTCATGCTGACCATTTTCTGACGTTACTTGACTGTCAACATAAAGTTATCTTTAGATCAATTGTTGATGGTATTGTGTCAGATGAAGCTCTGTCTTTATATATCGACAAAAAATCTATGCCGATGTTCTGTTTGCGCTGGCACGACTCTGTGCTGTCAGATGGTGCAGTTGTACTATCAACTTCCAACCTGCCATTGATAATAAAATATATTGAAGAACACATCGTATTGAGGGTAGATTAAACAGCACTATTCATGTATCATTATGGGGTTATTTAGGAGAGATTAAAATGGAAATAATCAACGTTGGCGCTGTAGTCGGTGAATTTTGTATCACATTAGATGCTGGTGATAAGGTCTACGATCTGATTACGCCATATATCAACCAAAACAGCCCCATAGAGCTTGATTTTACGAATGTTCGTGTAATCTGTACGCCATTTGTCAATAAAGCCATTGGTCAGCTTGTAGGGGCGTTTAACGCCGATGCTGTGAAGCGGTTGTTAGTTATTAATCCCGATAAAATAACCCCTGTAGGATTAAGTCTTATTCAGCGAGTTATCAACAATGCTGATGAGTATTATTCAAACCCAGTTCATCGCCAAGCAGTTGACAGCGTTATCGGTCAATGTGCCGATAGCGACAACAACTAGAAAGAAGGAATAGGAATGCAACGAGAAAATTACTTTGAAGTGGCAATCAGTAAGGCTGTTATTGAACGCATTGTTGATGAATTCAATAAGTATAAACAATTCCAGCCAGAAGAAGGCTCGACACATGGGTATAATAATTGGCAAAAAGGCGACATTACAGTGTACCAACCGTTAGACCCCTACTTTAAAGGCGCTATATTCATTCACGCATATGATATAGATTTTAGTGCAGGTGTGTTGGAAGGCATTAGAGGTGGCTTTGACTTCCTTGATGAAGATCAAAAAATTATCTACTGGGACGGAAATGCAGATGATAAGTCAATCTCAGAACTGATACGTTTTTTCAGGGAATATTCACAGTCAGATGATATTGTGGCATTAATTCCAAGTCCAGATAACTTAACATTTGAACGTAAAGCATCTATTCGTTTATCATCTAACATTCTATCAGCACTTGATAAGCTGTTTTATCCTAATGATGAAGGTCTGGTCACAATTGTTAATGAAGATTGCATAACTATCAGTGTTGAGCGCCGCCATATCGTCAATGGTGACGATAGTGTAAACATCGGTGTTAACTATGATTTTCATGGTTCATTGTTGGGTTATCATAAGCACTTATTCCTCATTACTTTAACCCATGTATTTGGGCATTATCATTACGGTGGTGTGCGCGGGTTCTATGATACGCCTGATTTGATTTATAACAAATTGGTCAACTGGTTAGACACACAAAATAAGGATTCAATCTAATGCCATTAGAAATGTCATGGTTCTATACTAAGCAGCTTACACTAACAGAAGAACTTAAGCACTACCAGCATGAGGATGGTATATGGCAGTTTGTTGAAGGTTTTGGAACTTCTGATAATGATCTTGAATGGTATTTTGAATACTCTGCACGTTTAGCATATGTGGTGACTGGCATACATCCATTAGTGTGGCGTTATAATCCATCTCGAGGCTGGCGGCATACATTATCATATAGTGTAGCTGGTCTATCAAATGAAGATATTGACCTCATCAATCAATATCCATTGGTATCAGCCGATACGTGTCAGAAGATGATTGATGATTTGAATTGGTTGATGAATGTGGGATCAATTCAACAACACTACTATTTCTTTATAGAAGAATATGTCACCCTATCGAATATATATGCGCTTATTCTTGACAATAAAATCAAGGCACTATCGCCTGATGCTTTCATCAAATGTCCGATGGAAGTTACACTTGTGAATAATGCGTATCATTTGCCATTTACTTTGGGAAGTGGAGAGGTTGATCCTAATGTAGCTATTGATGCTAATGGTCAATATAGCGTGCATATCAACTCTCGATGGGGCAAAGTCGAAGAAATTCAACGCCTAGCTATTCGATTATCACTTGGATATATTTATAATGTACTTGATGGTTCTATTGCCGATAAGTTTCAGATTGACCCCTCTGTGCAATTATCCGTGTCTGCTTTAGATGAAGAAATACACAATCGGTTTGTAGTCAAAGAGTATCAAACACCCCGTCATGTCCGCTATGCGTCGTCTAGCGGTCTAATCGACAAAATGGAAACCCATGTCAAAGTAAAAGAAAAACACGATGTTTGTATCGGCGCAATCAACGATGAAATTCAACGTCTAACCCTCTTGCGTCAACAACTTATCGGCAGTATCGGCTCAAATCAAATTACACTGATCTAACCAATCAGTGTAATGCCGCAAAACGAGAACAAATGTTCTATTAATTAATCTTAAAAAATTACTAATAATCAGAATATTTGTTCTAACACTCAAACTTTTTATCACGCCGATTTTACGATCAGAACATTTGTTCTAAACTGTTTCGCTAATAGTTCAGAATGGGGTTATTTTATTTTTAAAACTTTTGTTCTGAGTGATACTAAAAATAAAACCGCCATAATAATCTATGACGGTTTTTAAAGCTAATTAATCATCGCTTGTTTCTAATGATAGTTCGGCATAACACGACTCGCAATAATTCAAGTCGTCATGTTCTATCAATCTGTTAGATTCGATTAATTGCTCACAAGATTCACAATGTGCATATTCTTCTAAGCAACTTTCACAAACATAATCATCACCACTGGTATTAGTCAACACGTCGTTGCTAAAATAATCAGCACAACTATCACACATAGAGTATGATTGCTCATAGCAACTTTCACAAACGTTACTATTTATGTTCTCAATAAAACGCATATCATCATCATGCCAATATGTGCAATTGCAATCATAGCAAGTTGTTGTCTCATGTGTATAGCATGATTCGCATAAACAATAATCATCTTCTGTATAATACATATCATCATAGTGGTATGTATCATCACAACAATCACATTGACGGTTATCCTCATCTTCAATATCGCCATCAACATTGATATGATAGCTTGTAATGTCAGCAATTGCCGATACATCCCCTACAACGTATTGATTACCGCCATTGATATATATATATCGAATAGCACTAATCCTAATAGCCTTATAAGACAAATTAAGGAATGATGATAAAATCCTTGCAATTGATACTAATTGTAAGCCATACCCATTGAATAAGTAGTAACACTCATTATGGGGCATAATCCAAGCCCTACCATATCCCTGATTGTCTTTGTAAAACCTGATGGCAAGACCACCATTACTAGACAATAGTTCTTTAGCAGAACTATAGCTACCCCAATAGCACGAACCACTATCGCCATAATCGCCTGATTGCCAATCAAAAGTATCTGTAAAATCAAACTCATAGGTAGCAATATCACTTGAATGATCTTTAGCAATATTGCCAATTTGAGATAAAATACTCGACGGCATTTTGATCTTGTGTGTTTGGTAATAATATTTAGCGATTCTTTTTGGGAATGTACCTACATATTCCCCGCGTCCTGTTACTAGCCAAGTATAAGACCAGTCATCAGGTAAGCCTGATAGAACATAAGGTAAATGTCGGTCTACATTGGTTTGTTTCCACAATTCATCAGAACTAGGTCTAATGTTTGTCAGGTACTCACAGATTAACTTTATTCCTGTATCTGATATGTTGCCTATCGGCATTGAGTGAATATAACGTTTATTTATCTCAAAAGCAGACATTTTAGACAGTCTTTCTTATAGCTTGCGATAGGTCTAATATAGCATAATGCACAACAAAATATAACCCTTAACATTATCAATTTGAGGGAAAAACTACCTAAAACTATAGGGCAAAATACACAATAAAAATATTGAGGATTGATATTTTCTTAGCACCTATGGCACAATGTATAGAACGTTTGTTGTAACTTTAGAATAAGGATAAATTATGTTTGAGAACATCAAAACAAGCCAACGCCTAGCGGATAGCATGATTAACGCGCTAGGCAAGCGCAACCCCACCAACAAAAAAGCCTATGTTGCGATTAATGAATTCGAGTCGCGCTGGTGGTATCCATGCGTGTTTGATGAAGTCAATCAAGGACTGTTCGGCTGGTCAGCCGACGATCAACTGATCTACAGCGGTGATAACCTTGCCGCCGATATTGAAGCGGTTTTAAATGCGTATATTGCGAAAATTAGCTCATAATCCGTGCTATAATCGTATAAACAGTTACGCAAGCCGTAGCTCTATTAGCATACAACGGGGATAGACCAATGAATAGCAGTGAAGAAATTAATCAGCGAATTGAACTATTGCCACGTATTGAAGATGTGTTTGATATTCCCGAACACATCCAATATATCTTGACACAATGCGACAATCTTCAATTGCTGACTAGCGTTAAGCAGAAAACACATGATCTACATAGTGAAACGTTGCTGTTTGATTATGTGAATGGCATACCAGAAGGGGTGATGACTGCTGAGTTAATTGAGCGCTATATTGAGAATAATCGACAAAGACAAGACCTTGAGTTTCAGATAGCACAAATTGACCAACTCATTGCAGAAGTGAAGAAAGAACTGACACAGGATTTTCAAGGGCGTATCGGCTATTTTAAAGTCGGTGAATATATATTGCTTTCCAGCATGGACGGGGTAGATATGATGACTAAGGAAAGTTTTGCCGATTACTTGACACATGCTCACCCGATCAGCATCGAGTTATTACCAAAGGCGACTGATGCAAGAAGTTAATATGACATTTGCAATGCAATCACCCATTTGGCAATATGGCCGTGTTGATAAAGTTAAAAATGAGCATGGCTATACATTGTCTTATTGGCACAAGAGCGACGAATCAAGAACAGTCTCAGCTTGGTTGTACGAAACACCCCATACTAAACAGCTGATTAAACTATCAAACAATCCACTGATGCCAGTCCTTATGCTTTTTTATAATGCACAAAGTCCAATTGATGATCTAATGCGCGGGATTACCTATTTGAGTAAAATGTGCATCACTACTCAGTATCACTTGCAGATTACAGATAGAGAGCCAGTAGGCAGATTATCATTGACCAATGTTGATGGCAAAGCAGTTACTCTCAACGTTGGCAACTGCCGACATTGGCGACTATTGACAATTAATGGTGTCGATGTAGAACCGAAGGCATATAGAATTGATGACGACCGTTTTCAAGGTGAGTTATTGAGAGCGCTAAGAGTTATCTCTGGTTGGAGATAATGACATTGTAAAATCGTTATTGACAAAACTACCCCCCCCGATATATAGTGCTGTTAACGATTAAATATTAGCACAAGGAAATTTAAATGCTCTTAACAGCTAAAATTGATGATAAAACATTGTATGCCTCATCCCATGCTATATTCATTGATTTGGGTGGGACACCAATCCCTGAACTAGTTGGTGTCCTGATACCGCCAATGTCAAAAACCAATGGTCTGTATGAGCCATTGAACATCGGCACTACTACGTTGCTTTTACATGGTGAAGTCTTTGTCCTGAATTTCTCAGCAATTACGATGTATATTAATGTCGATGGCAGTGTTGCAGGCGCACATTACCATCCATTTCATGCTAAAAGCGCGTTCACCGATGAGAATAATGGTAACGTTTTCTTAGTTGGTGATAGCCAGTATGAACTGGCAGACCATGTACATGAAATCAATGGTTCAGTTGAAGAAGTACATCCTCTTGGTGGTCATAATGTTGCCATTGTTGTTAAATCAAACGCCGACATCTATAGTGTAATTGTCGTTAACATCAAACGTGGCGAAATCGGTCAGTTTGATCTCGGCAAACAACGACCATGGCAGATGTGCGTAACCACATCCAATCAGTTATATGTAATATACAAAAACCGTGAGCCAAGCGCTCACAATCTGCTTTAAAGTCGGCAATAAAAAGCGTGCATGATAACGTGTGCGCTTTTTATTTACAAACAGGGTATCTCTATGAAGGCAATATCATTATTTTCTGGCATAGGTGGTATGGACATTGGGGCTTCTGTAGTGGGGTTCGATATAATCTCGCAAGTTGAGATAGATAAGTTCTGTCAAGCTATATTGAAAAAGCATTGTCGCCATTGGCTAAATGCCGTCATATATGATGATGTGCGTAATTTTGGGAAGAAGGATATTAATGAGCCAATTGACCTTATTTTTGGAGGATTCCCCTGTCAACCATTCAGCCATGCAGGAGAACGCCTTGCTGATGGCGACATTAGAAATATGTGGCATGAAACCCTCAGAGTTATTAGGGAAGTACAACCCAAAGCAATCCTGCTGGAAAATGTCGCGGGGCTTATCACGCCAATCACGCAAAAAGATGGGACAATTGATCCCGCATACTTGGGATTGGTACTTGGTCAGCTTTCCGAAAGCGGGTATAGTTGTTTCTGGCAAGTGCTATCTGCTGAACAAATTGGCTTCCCACACAAGCGCGAAAGAGTGTTCATTATCGGCTACCACGAAGAACTGGGCAACGCCAGCGGCGCGGGATTGGAAAACATCACGGTCTCAAACAGCGCCAGGCAGAATGAAATATCCAATAAGCAAATTACCTTTGACCGATCAGGTGACTGCGTATCGGGGGGGGGTAGAAGAAAGAGAAGAACTAAACCCAGAATGGGTAGAAATGTTAATGGGCTATCCAGTTGGTTGGACAGACCTATCATACCATCACACAGAGGGGATACTCAGCGATGGTATGAACCGCCGCGCACGTTACCGCGTAGTATGGTACAAAAGCGCGGGGACAGGCTTAAAGCACTGGGTAACGCTGTAGTCCCACAAGTGGTCTATCCGCTATTCTGTGCAATCAAACAAGTATTAGAAAACACCAACAATTAGTATATAAGAAAGGCAAGATGATGCAATTAATCACTAACAGAAAAGACTTATTCACAGCACTTGCGCTTGATGCTCACAGAGGTTGTGATATTTATGTCAACATCCACAACGAAAGTGGCGATATTGCGATGTTGACTGCTTTCGGTTCAATGACACTTGAAATGCAGTGTCGGCGGTTTTCGGATAGACAAATGTTGATCGCGTATGTCCTAGAAGATATTACAGGCATTATGAACACACGCCATGAAACAATGATTATACAAGACCATACTTTCTTTCGGGAAGTTGGCTCTTTGGTTACATATATGGTCGATCAATACAAGTTCTGGCATAATGACAAGGTGTTCTTTCCATCCCCTGCTTCATTGCGCGAGGAATACAAGGATTATCTTATCCGACATAGCGAGCTTTCAGAAGATTATCCTTATACCTTAATGGGCTATGTTAAAACTAGATATGAAGAACAAAAGCTCGGTGCTTCTTACGACAGATGGGACGCTGAATACATCATGCCATTATTATCCACTGGTGCTTACATCCCAGATCACTTAGAAGCAACAGAAAAAGCGTTTTTGTCCAAATTCCGAAATTATGATTTTATCTTCTGTCGATAATAGACAAAAATTTATTGAGCAGTTATAATGTCAAAATCACAATAGAAAGTGATAACGATCATGACAACAGTTACTTGTATCAAGAAGCACAGAATCATGAACTTTTTTGACTCAAGTGAACCATTCAACAGAACAGTTGACGTTGGCGTTACTGGTCAAATTACCAAATCTGATAAATGGAAAAAGCATATATTATGGGATGGTCACAAACTATCCACAATATATAATACTTCAAAAGATCACGAATACTATGAGGTAGAACCAGATGGGCAAGAATGATACGTTTATTAAGCGTTTAAAAACGCTTCTGAATCAGATGGAGAGAGAAGCTAAGAGCCATAGCAAAGAAGCTCAAGGAGATTACTCGCCTTATTATGAGGCTAACGCGACAATTAGAACAATTAAAGCCATTAAGCGCTTCGTGAAGAAGGAGACAAGAAATGAAAGCACTGCGGCGTCAATTGCATCATGGCGCATTAATAAAGCTAAGAAGCAGTTAAATAAGGCGGCAATTCAGACATTAAAGCATGAGCTAACGTATCTCCCACTAGGCAATAAAGGGGAAGGCGCTCTATTGCATTTAGATCGCATGAACATTAAAGTTTCTGCCGATAAAGATTATGGTGTTAATCTGTGGCGACAATATATATGGGATGTTGTTCATTTAAGCGATGGGTGCAGATATGTTCTAATGTTATGTATCACCATTGATAAGAACATACGCAAAGATATTTATGCGACATCTATCAGCGCAACCCTGCTATCAATGGATTTAGAGTTTATTGCCGATACATGGCCTACTAACCATGCAGTACAGTATTTTCACGGCAAAGATAAAGCTAAGTCAATAGCAGATGGACTCGCCAGCGTGTCTACTTGGATTGACCGAAAAGCACAATTGGGATGGATGGGTAGACGATTAGATGCTGGTATAGCTGACCATTTCAGGGTCTTGGACACCTGCATTGAAACTATGCTTCATAGATGGTGGAACGTCATTGAGAAGGACGCATTTCTTCAATAAGGATAGAGATAATGGCAGATTTTAAAATTGGGCAACAAGTAACAGCTCGAAATACCATATTTAGCGGTAGTGCAAATACGCGAAGAAGCACTCGCGCAGTATTCATTGTTAACGTTGGTGACACTGGGCATATCACGGGTGTTATTGGTGACGAATTTTATGTCAACTGGGATGGCAATACTTATTCTAAAGAACCATTTGAGCTAAGACATAAGACATCTGATGTAGAGCATGGCATTATCTCATTAGACTGATGTTAAAAGGGGGATTGATAGTCCCCTTTTCTTTGCTATAAATCATTTTCATCAATATTAAATCTTTTCAGCAAGTCTCGTATCTTGCCAGTCGATGGTGTGTTATGATAGCGCATCTGCCATAATTCTCTTTCATTGTTATCGTCTATGTTCATCTCCCCTAAAGATTCACCGACTTGATTAAGCGCATTTCTTAACTTAATGATGACCTTCATTTCATCTTCCAACACTTTTAATGCCCTTCTAACTGCAATTTGCTGTCCCTCATCTTGCCAGAAAGTAATACCTTTATCAGCTACAAATGAATGAAATGGCTTCAATGTCGATAATGCGTGCGCCGATAACCCTTTAGCGCATTTAGATATTCGATCATCACCGATATAAATATCAGTAGTTAGGTCACTCAGCCATGTTTGAGGGTAATTGGGGTAAAAACTCCCATTGATTTTATATAGCCTGTCTTTATATGTCAATTTTGGGTTAAGGGTATAGCCCCATGTGTTTCTACCATAACACCCATAGATCACTTTATATTCACCTAGATCAAATTCAATTTCAAACATATTTATCCCCTCTACTATTAACCAACTAATTATACGGAATCACACTGGCTTAAACAAGCCATAAACCAGCTATTGCGAAACGATAAGACACCCGCTATAATGCTTTTATTAATAAATTAAGGAGTACGTTTTGAGATCAAGTGATCTGACTAAAGAAATGCTGGCAGTTCTCGACTGTGTACATACATCTGCATATATTCGGAGACTGAATGGCGACTTAGAATATGCCGATATGGAGCAAAAAGCAATTGAGGCAAAGCTCGCCATGCCGATGCTAACATCAGTAGAGCAGTATGAAGCACTGGTTCATTCTGTTAATAACTCAAGTTGGGCAATCCAGCAAGAACACATCAAGGATAAGATCAAGGAAGCGCAAGATAGCTTCCTTGCTAAGGAGTACCCGCATTTGTTTGGCATGTTATACAAGGTTAACGATCAACTGGTATTGACCTTTAGCAAAGAAAATAGAGCGTTCGCATTTTGGAAATATAGAGAATATAGCGATATGTTATGTATCGCTTGGACTGCTCACTCTGGCACTGCAATGGTAGAGTGTATCTCTTTGATTAATGGCGATGTTAACGCTGCCAGAGAATTATCAAATGCTGATGATGACCTATTGCCCTTGCGCTATGATAGCGATGAAATCCAATTCGCTTTAGACAGCTTGCTTGAAAGGATTAACGATGACACAGACGCTATCTAGCATCATTATTGAATCATATAAAGCACGCACGGTTAGTCCTGAATTATATGCACTATGTCCTGATGCGTTTTTTGATGATGATTGTCTGTACTGTGAAGTCAATGAATTGGCACTGCGGATGGATGGGGATTACTTCTATATGTCAGGTTTCGTACTTGATATTCATAAACCACTTGACCTTGAGTGCATTAATTATTTCTTAGACAATTATCCATCTATCAAGTCGTTTTGTCTTGTCTTAGAAATGATTGACCCAGACCAATATGAATACCCTCATCCTGCGACGCTTTTTGAATACTTCAAAGAGTTAAAGGATAGGGGTATTGGTGTTGAGTTCAACTTGGATGACATTAAATTGAGCTACACATTCAGACCTTTAACAGGTAATTTTCCGATGGAATTATTAACTGTTACTGCTTGGAATGGTGACTGCCATTTATCTATGAATGGCAATGCGATGCTCTGGTACGGGTTGTATGAAGCTTTTGTTCTTATCTGTAAGGCATTTGTCAAATGGGGTGCTATCACAGGAGAATTAAATGTTTAACGAACTCATAATCATGAAACGATTAGCTGAACAAACTTTATCATTGCTGGATAGAGATAATATCATTGAAGAAGATAAAGCATACGCATTATCTAATTTGCAGATGGTAATCGGCTATTTAGGTGATATGGTTAAGAGACCACCAACTGTCTACATTTTAGTTACATCATTCGATGTTGATTTTGAGCCAATTGCCAGCATGGAATACTTTGACTCTGAAAAATCTGCAATTGCTTATTTAGAAGATAAAGTCAAAGAAGGCAATATTGAAGGGGCTTATATTTCGCATGACATCGGCTCAGGCGTTATTTGTGGTTTAGTCGATGATAGCGATACGCTCTGGATGTACCTGCGCGAATTGCCACTTAATGCTAAATATCGAAACATCACCGAATAGCACAAAGATAAACGTGGAGTTCCACGTTTATCTTATTCTGTTAAAAAGGACTATCTATGAAGCACAAGTTACTAATCGCTGGATCACGTTATCACGATAACGCGCTTGACCGAGTTGTAATAATGGCTATAGAAAAAGCTAAAGAACTGGGGTTGCTAATTGTTGTTGGTGATAACCCATTAGGTGTTGATGCTATGGTTGTTCAACTGTGTATAGGTTTCGGCGTTGATTATGCGGCCTACGGAATTTCAAAACAACCACGTAATACAAATATTGAGCCGTCAAAATATATCAATGTCCCATTGCAGAAAAACCGTTCAGCTAAGATCATGTATGGTCAGCGCGATCAGCATATGATTGATTTAGCGGATGTAAGTCTGTTTGTCTGGAATGAAAGTAGCGAAGGAACATATGCGGGGTATTTATATGCTAAACGTGGAGTAAATGCTAATAGCGCATATCTAGTAACTGCCAAAACAACCAAAGAACAATTAAGCGTGATTTGGGATTCAGTTCAAAAAAAGGGGCAATAATCAATGGCTTTAATTAATCAACACACATACCTAGAATTTGGAGATGTGGGAGATTGGTCATACAACGACTACGCAGCCGATGTTCTATCTAATGAGATTTTTGCAGCAGAAGCACTTTTAAGTCTTGCCAATAATGATTGTCGAGTCTGCTTGGCGATGGGACAAATCAAACAGACATCAAACTATGTTGAGCCTTTTATAAACGGTTCGCCACATATTATTGAGGTCAACTCAGCAGATGAATTAATGGAAAATTATCCATACCAGCCAGATCACGATTGTGACATCAGTCTGTTTTATGCTGCACTAAGGAATTTAGCGATCATTACACAGTCAGATTACTTGAACCGTTATATAATAATTGTCCTTCATAGTGGGCAAAATATAACAATGTACTTATATGATGCTAATATTAAAAATCAGCATCGCCTGTTATATCGCCTTCAAATCACTAGCATGACTATCAGTAATAAATGGCTTACTAATTATAAAATCCACTTCGCAGAACTACGCTACTTAAACCATGACCCTGAGTTCTGCAAGTTAGTTGCAAAGATGGCAAATTGGTTAGAAGGACAAGAAGAACTAAATGAGCATGACAAGTGGCTTGTGAACAATAGACCACTTACTAGAGAATCTGTTGCTGGTAGGTTATATAACAAATGGGTTACTGAAATTAAGCCAAGTACACCAGCGCTCTACAAATTGGGACTTAAAGCTATGGATTTAGCGATGCAAATCCGTTATAAAAGTCACGTATAATAATCTTGTACTTTAATACAGGGAGGCGAGTTATGTGATTAACTCCAAGAACTAAACGGCTTATTTCACCTCATAAAAGCTCATCGACAAAAGCATATGAATGGCGTGGGTATGATGTTGACGGCAATGTGCTATGGCATCTTGAGCGTGGCGGGAATCGGGATGAGTTGTACAAAGTAGTCAGTGATAGTTTTGGTGATACATATTTGTATAAACAAGACATTCGACGCTTTGGCGACTTGAATAGAGATATGTTTGAATGGTCGGGAGAACTAGTACCGCGCCACATTGAAAAAGGGATGCGTGAACTAAAGAATAAGAAACCAGGTGACCGAGTAGAAATTTAATAGTTAAAATTTCTAGGAATTTTAACAGAGAAGGCAATTCTAATTATAGAGTTGCCTTTTTTGCTATTGACATCAAGTACCATCGTCGCCATAATAGAGAAAACGTAAAGGAGCAATCATGAATATCTTATCGAAATTCTTTAGCAGAGTTGCGAATTCCTATGTTCGCCATATGGAGGGCAAGCTACTAAAGAAGCAACCGCAAGGGAAAGAGATCATTTCCTCAGAGGATGAGGAAATCCAGTGCGTAGTTCAATGGCGTACTTATAATAAATCTATTGGGGTAGTCTTGCGCGGTGGCTTATCGCGTGAGATTATCAATGTGAATGAAACACCTAGCGGCGTATTCACGCTTCAAGCATCATTGTATGATGTTAGCGGAAAACGTTCCAAATTCATTGGAGAGGAAGTGCTTACAGTGGCGATAGACGTAACTAAATATCGCGCCGATTGCTTCACTGTAAGCCAACAGCTACACGACTCAATTGTGACTGCCTTGCAAGATAAAGTGACAGATATTGCAAAAGCAATCCCATCGGATCACATTAGAGCATTGCTTGGTTTGCTTTTGCAATATCTCAACTGGCATTGGTCAATTGAGGACGATATTGTTTACTTCCATTACGATAATGACAAATACGCATTGTCAGAATATGCAGGAGAATAAGATGTTAGACGTATATTTTGTCGCACAGCCCCACCACACCAACTATCATTTTTTAAAGGTTAAGTTACCTATTGATGGTGATGGACAAGCCATTCAATTATATGAACGCCAAAATGGGGCGTTTCGATTAGTGAAACAATCATCTGCCACATTAGTTGATACCATCATTGAAGATTTAAATATATGGACTAATGATGAAGGCGCTAAGGCATTGCAACTTGCCTATAAGCTGCTGATGAGACAATTAGCCGATATTTCCCCTTGATAAAACTTTTTCAATGCGCTATAATCCTCCCTAATACAGGAAGGATAGTTAATGATAAAACTCGCGGATTTAGTAGACACAGGTGAGTATGGAATACTTACTGGTGCAGAAGTTCTTGATCTAGGTTTAGGTCTAGTCACAGAGGTTAAGAACTGGGGAAACAAAGGTAAAACGAAGTATCTATTAATTTTATTAGATATGGACGGAGAGGAAACAGGCGCTTGGGAAATACGTCAAAAAGCCTATGAATCTCGGAAGAACAAACACGGAGAGCTTTAAGAGAAGAAAGGGAAATTAGTGAATACATCTATGTTTTGGGAAAAAGATGGTTGTGCAGTAGAGATTGAGAACATCTCAAATTCATCGTTGGTTGCCACTTGGCGAAAAGCTGGCAACGTTACAGATAAAGTTATGTTGAACCTGTCTCATGGCAAGAATGTCGTTACAATTCATGTTACGGCAGAAGATGAGAATGGAATTCCCTACATCATTGAAACAATTAGTTCAGCGGAACATCCAGAAGTGAATAATGTCATCTCCATCGAGAACCACCAATTCGCATATGACGCCCAAGAACTGGTGGCGTTACTAAGTGGTTTACCAATCGTTCGTTTATTAGTAGAAAGCGTAGCGTAATGATCGTTACCATTAATGGGAATAAAGCCGTTGGAGCTATCCCATTCTCCCAAAAAAGCATTTTTCTTACTCAAGTATTAGGTGCATTTGAAATCACTCAATACGTTGGAGACGAACTTATCCATCGACAAAAATTATCGCCAACATGGAATCAGCGCCTTGTTGCAGCCGACGGCACGCTTAATCGGCAACAAGTAGAAATGTGCCTTAATCAATTTACATCTTAATCGCTTTCACCCTCTTAGCCATATTATAAGAGGGTGAATATTTATCAACCAAAGAAGTTTTAGTTGATCTACGCTCATACATGGAAGCAAGTGCTGGATGTCAGTCCACATACTGGAAAGCCCAAGCAAGCAACCCGCCGCCTCACAAAGCCTAGCGACAAATTAGAATATAACGATAACCACGAAATTACTGCAATCATTCGCAGTAACAGAAAATGGCTAGAGGTGGGTAAAGATTATGCGGTTCAAGCACAACGCGGAAAACCAGCGATTGGCAGAACCAGAATTAAAAGCATCAAGCTGGAACGTGTGAAAGACATTTCATTGCACGATGCGAATCTTGAAGGCGTTGCAACCATTGATGATTTTTTCAAATTGTGGTTAGATATACACCCCACGTTGGACGTAGAAGTTTATGCCATCGAGTTTGAATTAGTCGAAAACATGGCAGAAAAATTATTGAAGTTTGGTAGTCATGTCGAGTATATCAAAGGTCATCAAGGTGTGATTAATAAGCATATCTCTGTAACGGTTGGGGAAATAGGGATCGTTACTAGAGCAGATAATCGCTCAATTGTTGTGACTTGGGGTGGAAATGGTGAACTGTATTATAACCCTAAGCGCTTTTTCAATTACATTAAATTAGCTCAGAAAGGATAATTCAGTGTCAGGGAAAGATTTAGGTGGAATGAGCAGTTTTGAACTATGGGAGTTACTAGATAAACTCTACTATGAAGAAGCTATTGCTACATGCAAGGGCGATACTCAAAAAGTCAGCGTTGTTCAGAAAAATCTAAAACTTGTTATCGCTGAATTCAATAAGCGCGAATTGCCATTAGCATCATGAGTAACCACGATCTACTCAGAGCGCTTTTACAAAAACGCAAAGCAAATCTATTACCACCCCTTTTTGATGATGGTGAGCTTGACAATGACGAGCCAGATAACATTATGGAAGCGTTAAAGAAGAAGCAAGTCGAAGATCAAATGTTATTAGATTTTGATATAAACAGTCAAAATCAATAATCGCCATTTGCCCTGTTGCTAACGAAGTTTGCAGCAATGGGGCTTCAATATTTGCCCTCAAATGCAAAACCCGCCACTGAGCATATTATGTAAATAGAGGCTTGGCGGGTATAAAATATAGATTATATCACACAATAAAGGACAAAACACAATGAACAGCAAAAACACTGATGGCAAGTTAATCCTTAATTTTTTCAAAGGAGATGATAATATCAGCTACCCATCTTGGCTTATCCGAGATGGAAATGATTTATACGCTGAACACCCATCTGGCAGTCTGGTTCACTTATTGTTGATGTCACCTGAACATTTAGGCAGACAATATATCCGCGTCAAAGTTAATACGGTTATTAGTTGTGAGTACACAGTTGAATTTGGTGGGATCGCAATGGACAGCGCTGCGATTGCCGTTCTTGACCAAGTAAGACATATCTGTTTCCCAACACTCTTATCACTTATTAGTGAAGAAACAACATCGTGGGATACAAAGTACAACCAAATGCAACTAATCAAGAATGGCGTAGAATACAACCAATCGCATACAATCCACCCTCGCACACATGAGATGATATGGACACAGAAATTTATGAGTAGCCGATATTCTGACCACGTAACATTAGTAAGAAAATATGAGGGCAACGAATTAAAGCATGTATCACTTAATGAGACATACCCTAAATGTAATATCCTCAAACAGCGCTCTATTGTGGCATCTACACTAATTCAAAGGCTTGCCATGTGGACAAGATCGGAAGGAGATAAATAAGGATGAATGAACGCACACTATTACAGCGTATTAATGATCTTGGAATGATAAAAGCCGATCAAGAGTTGCTAAGATGGATTGCTGATGGTTGGCAAATTATTTCTATGCGATATGCAGAAGCAAAAGATATTTTATCTAGTCCAGATAAAATGTTTCGCGGTGAACAAATAGCATTGAAACCAGATGGCATTGAAACAGAAGATGGAGAATGGGATCAACCCGATGGCCAATTAGAAGTAACATTTTCATTATCTGATAAAGATAACTTATCAGACTATCAAGACCCAGTTAGGGTTATCTTCATTAAAAAAGCATCGGGTGGGTTTATAGATTTGAATATAAGTACGCCTGAATGGGAAGTAAAGGCAGAAGTCATCAATACGGCTACGCTATATGGTGTCGATGAAGAAACACAAAAAGAAATTGTGATCGTGCCAGGCTCTCATGGCATCATTGAATATGTCAATGATGAGTGGATTATGGTCGCATGGGAAATGGGGCGCTATGTGACTACGCACCATATAAGCACAGGTGCTTTGTTACTGCTCATGCAGAAGATCATGGCAAATGTATCTTATATTATGTATCACTCACACGGAAACAACAAATACGCATATATCCAGCGGTTACTTGAGAACTGGGGTAAAATATCTGAGAAGAATGATATTAAGGACAGAAAACAATGGTAAATATAATTCTGATAGAAAGGGATGAAAATAATCCGACTAAACATCGGCTTAAACATAGAGATGAGAAGAAATTTCATGGCATTGATATAACCAGAACTTCTTTACGCTTTGGTCTTAGGGGGTATATCGTCAGTTACCCAACGATCACTGAGGAAAGAGTAGAGGCTAAAATTGATGGAATCGCGTGGGAACGAAAAGTTATCAAATGTCATTGGTCAAACCCTTCCGATGATTTGAAGTGGATAAGCAATCAATCATCAATAATTGTTAGGGAGGTCATGATTGATAATCTCCCTAAGGGAATAGATGACCCTCAATTTTGGCGCGGCAATGTCTTTCAACGTCGGTCAGATTTGACATATGATGAAAGGCCTAACCCGTTAGAAGTCATTATTCTATCAGCGCCTATCAATGTTTCGATTATTAACACCGAAGAAGTCGGTTTATTGCCGACTTTATTTACTGATGCCAGCAATCGTTACTTATGTAATGCAAAAGACATACTAGGTACAATAGATGCTGTTAATGATCTGGCAAGAGGCAAGGATGATATTTTGATTTATGCAAGGCATGAGTCAGAATGGATTAATGAGTGCTTTAAAGATCAATTTAATTTCGATGGGGAAGATGAATATGAGGACTTGCTATATTTGAGCCAGTATTCATTAGACTATGTTATTTGTGGTGAATCCGATGGCGTTATTGATGATTTGACGCTTGCGCTTATCGTTAGCTAGTGGCATAATGAGCGCCATGAACAGACAATTAATATATTCATATTATATTTATATCTGTTCATGATTAAGAATGTTGTATAATTGTGGTTATATCGTTAGAGGGGTGCATAGATCAAAAAGAGAGGATATAATGTCCAAAAGAAACATTGTAGTGCAATCCTTGCCTGATATTAGGCAAGCGATTGATGGGATTATTTTATCAGAAGAACCTTACTTAGGTTTGATATGGTTCGATCAAGGCGAATATCGCGTTTGTTGTGAGCTATCATACCTAAAGCCTACAGGCTTTTATTGCTCTGCATTAAGAAAGCAGTTCAATGAAGGTGATTTCAGCAGTGATGGGAAGTGGCAACCAGTCACACGAGATACTGAACAAGTTATCTCTGCATTAAACCGTGAAATGGGTAAGTCATTAATTGATTTACCCGCGTATGATGTACACAAAGAAGGCTATTACATTGAAGCTGATAGCTAGAAAGGGCTATAATGAATAACAAAACTGTTCAGGATACAACCCACTTTGAAACAAATCGGGGGGGGTAGAACAGAAAATACATGAAACAATTGAGAGGATTCGCAAAGAATACCATCTTTACGAATTTAAAGGCGTAGCTGTATCGTGGTCTGGTGGTCACGATTCTGTTTTAGCAGGAAGAATCGCTCAACTGGCTTTCCCTGATAGTTTTGTCGGCGCTTGTTGGGCTAATACGCTAACAGGCGCTAAAGAAACTAAACAATACATCTATGATATTGCCAATTTATATCAATGGGAATTAAGAATTGGCAAGCCACCACAAAAAGGCAGATATGAGCAATTGATTATTTCATGGGGTTTTCCATCACCAGCCTATCACTCTATTATGTATCGTGAATTGAAGGGTAAGCTACTCGATCAGTTATTCTCTCAAGTGGCAAAAAAGTTAGAGGTCAAACAGAGTGAAGTAATGCAAATTTCAGGCTTACGGAAAGCTGAAAGCTCACGTCGAAATAGCTTTGTTGATTTGATGATGCTTAAAAAGGATAAGCGTGGCAAAGTCATTAAATCTCTAGCTAACCCCATCTTTGATTGGCACATTCAAGAACGCGATTTAGCAATAGAGATACTTAACATCCCGCGCAACGAATATGCTGATTACATGAAGCATTCTTATGAATGTCAATGTTATGCGAATTTGAGCATCGGTGAACGTGAACGACGCGCAATTGTTAGTCCAGAGTATGAAACTATAGATCAATTGCGTGAAAAACTAGTTCAAACGGCATATGAATTACAATTAGCCTTAGTTCAATCAGGAATATGGGATGAAGAAGATATGACCTTACACCCTGACAGATTGACTCAAGGGTGGCATTTACAAAAGTCGATTAAGCCAGAAGAATTGGATAATCAAGACCCCTTTAATCTGTGTCAATCTTGCATCGGTCAAAGGGCATTTGATGGCACTGGTGGGCTTGATATTGACTTAGCATTAAATCCTGTAACACAATCGTTCAAGGGGCGCAAGAATGTCAGTAAAGTACGTAAGATTTAAAGATTATGAGTTAGTGCATCGTGATCGTTCACTATACTATCGGCACATATCAGAGAAAAAATGGAAATATCCTTACGAATCTGTTAATCAATATAAGCCGATAGCTGTTTTTGTCGATCATGTGCATGAGGCTTTAATTGTAGCAATGACAAATACGCTATGGGTTTACGACATTGCCGAAGGAGAAGTGAAATTCATAAAAGGCTCATGTGCTGATGAGAAAACGTATTCAATGGATAATGAGGGTTATTACTCATGGTCTGCTCTATCTCACGCATGGATTGACCCTGAGACTAAAGAGGTTCGCTGGAAACACTATTATGAAGATGGTGGCCTAGATGAGCTTATTCATCAATTCAATATGACCAACAAAACACTAGGCGATGTGATTCCTCAGTTAGAACTTGACAGCGATAAGCCAATTGTCAAGGGTGGCAATGTAACTGACGAGTTTACAACAGGCGCTCACAGAGATAATCAGCAAGGCAAGCCAATGTATCATCTAATCCCATTAGATGTGCTGAAAACTTTGCAAAGTGGGTATGGTGGATGCGCTACCGATCAGGCACTATATAACAGCGATAAACCCCAGTTTGCCGAACTTTATAATACATCAGAGTGCGATTACACATTAATCCCTAAAATCGCGTTGAATCACGTTGCTAGGCTATACTATGTCGGCGCTGCTAAATATGGTGTCAATAATTGGCAAAAGGGCATTAACGTTAGTAGGGTTTATGCTTCTATGTTGCGTCATGTTATTGCATTTGCTAATGAGGATACATCAGAAGATCACTTAGCTGCTGTGATCTGGAATGCAAGTGTTATCAAGTGGTATGAGCAACAGGTAAGACTTAATCAACTTCCTAATGAGTTGCTTGACTTTGGTGCATCTAAACACGTTCAAATGCTAGAATAACATCTATCAGGCTCATTAGCACAAACGTATAATGAGCCTGATTATACCCCTCTGTGAGAAAGCCCTATGTCAGACAAACAAATAATTTCAACAACCAAGAAGATTTTTTTGTTTTTAGAACAAAATTTTCTATTATTAGCGCGATTAGGCAAATGCAGTTAGTTGTTATATAATGACTGTATCCCCCATAGAATACAAAAAGAGCAAGCCATATCAATAGCTTGCTCTTTTTGTTTAATATTGTGCTGATATTTGTTAGGCGTTCAACATTGGCATGATAACGTATGTAACTGTTCCAAACTTACCAATTAGATAGTCGCGTTGTTCTCTAAAGTACAACATATGTTTGTGCTTATCGCTTAACTTCACAGCATCTAACAAGTATTTTATATTCACACCGATATTGTAATCAGCATGAATATTTTGCGCGGGGATGTCTAGCGATAGAGCATGACCTTGTGCTTTTTTGTCGGCATGAGGGACACTGAATGTAACTGTACTTGTATATCTCTTTACAGTGAATACACCTAGAAAATGATTGTCGCTTGATAGTTTATTTGCACGCTCAAACACTGTTTCAAAACTATCACCATTACTTGTGATTTTATCAGACGTGATCTCAATTTCTTCAAAATAGATCATGCTTGATTTAGCAGGTAAGATTACTGAATAATCAGGAAATCTACCAGGAATGATAAACAGATAGGTGATAGTTTTGCTACTGTCAGATGTTAGGTTATCTGGTTCATCATGTCCGATAATAGCTACAGTATCACCATCATTAACCAGCACTAATGAGATATAAGCGTTAGCAATTGATTTAAGCGTATTAAGCAGTGCGTTAGGCTCAAGGCACAAACCATCAGCATCAACAGTACCCGCTAGGTTATTTCTGGTATCTACACTCAGCCTATAACCATCAGTGCCAACAATTTCAACTTCTGATTTACGGAAAGAGAAATGCACACTATTGATTGTAGGTCTATTGTTATCGGTTGCCGCGAATTTACTAGCGATGTTAACGGCATTTCTAAAGTCATCGCTGGTTAATGTGACAACTGCCTTTTGTTTGCTATTGAAGAACTCAGTACGCTTATAGTTTGTAATAACAACTTCTTTGGTGTCATCATTGACATAAAAGGGCAATGTGATAATCTCATTGTTTTCGTCATATAGCTTAATGCTATTGTCGATAACGTACACGCTCAACATGCTACTAGTTAGATTGCTAAACTTTGCCGATAAAGACTTCTTATCGCTAGGTTTGAAGAACGCATTCGAGTTAGCGCGAGCGTTAATTGGCATCCCCTCAATTGGCTTATTTGTCACAAAGCCAACCTCATACTTAACCCCATTGCCACTAATGACTTGTAACCCATTATCTCTATTGTAGATAGAGATCGTCCCACTATCACTATTGTTGAGCAATGCTTGAATAATAGCATAGAACTCATTCGCGTCAATGTATGTGGCTGGATTCACACTCATAACAGGCTTAATTACGTTACGCGCCACATCATTGTTAAAGTCAAGTGCCATCGGTGCGATAATGCTGTTTACTTCAAAGCCACCTTGACCATTAACTGTGATAACAAGAGCATCATCACGGATACTAAACATTAAGTCACCATAAGTCGTGAGCAAACTTTTTAGCAGTTTGCCATTAATGCCTACAGCAATTTCAGTCCCATTTTTGACAAATGCAGGGAATGTTACATCATTGTAACCACCAATAATATTTGCTATTGTGATGGTTTCAGATAGCGCATTAGCCGTAATCCAACAGGTTTGCTTATCTAAGCCTTTATCGCTGATGACTTGCGCTAATGACATTGACTTTCCGTTAAGGTTGACAAATTGCGCTTGCTCATTAACGATCATAAAGTCAATTTTGCTTTGAAAATTTAATGGGTATTTCTCAGGGTTATAATCGTCTTTATTGTGGTCGGTTCTCACTAAGTATGTCAATTCATCATCGGCATACACTAGAAAACCATCGTTTTCATTTAAGGACAAGTTGATTGTTTTAACATCTTTGCTTAGAGATAGTCCCTTAAGCGCTGTTAAAACTGGCTTTGCATAATAAGACCGTTGGAACGGTTCATGAGCTTCAACATCAACAATGATTTGCGAAATGCCCAAACCATCATATGTCATAAACCGAACTTTAGAACCATCACCAATAATAAATAAAACCTCATGTGATGTTGCTGAGATAGACTTGATTAGTTCTTTCATAACCTTTTTATCTAAAGTCATGAATTGTGTCACATTTAGCCTATCATCATAGCTGGTAATTTCTTTACTGATAAGACCTAGTGGCTTAACAGCTGGAATGTTGATTGTAGCACCACTGTCTGACAATGTGGCATTACCACCATCAATCGGCACGGACAGTTCTAACCTTATATCAGCAAGACTAGCGATCTTACTTGTGATTTCATCCAACTGAAACGAAAAGCAAAGATTTTCCTCATTATATGTATTGCCGATGATAGCGACTAAATCGCCTTGAAACATCGACACATACACTTTGTTATTGTAAATGGATACTTCAATATCCTTTTGCCCATACCATGTCTTTAATCGCTTGGCTAAGTCTACGAAGCGATTAAACTTTGTTCCGTGAATAATTGCATTAACATTGGACATTTTTATTTCCTTTTCCTTGTGTTTGTTTGATAAAAATATTACTTGACAGATAGTAACTATCTGTCAAGTATGAATAATCAGGCGAAACTTTCGTGAGGGATGTGTTGAGCAACCGACTCGCCAATATTGAATATATAGCGATTGTCGAAAGTTTCGTAGGTGCTTTCCCATACTGAGGCGCGTAACAATGGGTAAATCATATTGTTATTTAGTCTCAGCACAGACCGATTTAGAATTACCACTTGGCTAGACATGCCTAAGATAAATGCTTCTTTGTTCAATGTGCGATATTCCCACCATTCGACAAATTGCTTTGTTTTATGGTCAAAGTTAGCACATTGTAGCAATTTTGCCTGTCGGGATAATAGGTCTTGACGTATGGACTCCGCTTGACCTTCCGTTAACGGCATTTGCATATATCGCATGAACCACATTTGCACAAAGCTAATCGGTTCAATAGGCAAGCTAGTTTGATCTAAGTAGTAATAGGACATAGCTGTTTCCCCTTGTGTTGTTAACGTGCTGTGTTGAAAACAATCATTCAACACCCCTATATGATAGCAGTTTAGGTAGTGGTTATCTAGGGTGAATATCCAATTTTTAGGGAAGATTTACACAATCTTAACAATTAATAGAGGGTAAAATCCAAGCCCTTATGCGATACATTTAAAAGCGTTGAATTAATGATAATATTTTTTGTTCTAATTTGTTTTCTACTCACTGCACCTAGTATCAGAAAACATCACCATAGGGGTATTAATTCTAAATTTAACATTTCTTAACAAAACCTTATGTTGACATTTACCTAACCTGCATAGTAGCCTTGTAGTATATCTACCAACTAAAGGGGTAAAAATGAGCAATACATTCAACGTCACATCACAACAAGAAGTTGTGACAGCAATTAAAAACTTGATGAACACAACTGACCCGTTCTTTGGTTCAATCGTGTTTCGTACCAAAGTCGTGCGAATTACGTACATGCCGACAATTCGCATGTTTACGTGCGATGCTTTACGACAAGAATGCGGTGAGCATCAAGTGATTGATGGCAAATCATTGCCTGTATCTAATAGCATCACCGTAGTCAGCAATGCTGTAATCCGTGAGTTGTTTAGTTAATTTTATTTTTTAAGATCGAGTACAAGATCACAAAAATAGAAAAGAGGGGAAATGAGTGAAAAAGTAATTGCATCACCCGCGCCAAACGGCGTTATCGGCTTTATTACCCATAAGAACGGGACATTATATCCCGTTGGTGGAAAAACGTTTCACCCTAACGTGCGCGAACTACAAAAGAACAGCGCGAAAGATGGTGCATGGATTATGCCAATTGATAACCTTAGCTTCCAGGTTATTAAAGATTTGACATAGCCTGCAACAATAATAATTTATTTGACAGAACGCACTAAGGCAAGTTAAACTTAGTGCGTTCTATTTTTATTATAGAAAAGGATAAAGGATATACATGGAAAAATCGGCTTATATCGTTTCAGTGTCAAGTGGCGCATCAAGCGCAGCTGCCCTAATTAGAGCTTATGAACTATATCCCCATGAACATATTTACCCTGTATTTGCCGACACCAATATAGAGCATGAAGATCATCATAGATTTTTGCGTGACCTTGAAAACCTATTGAGGATTAAAATCCATCGCTTAAATAGCGGGAAAACTCCCTATGACATATCAGAAGAACAAGGCATGATATTTAATAGCCGTGTTGCCAATTGCACGATTGAGCTAAAAGTAAAGCCTATTCAACAGTATGTTGAAACTATTCGTATTATGGGGGGGGTACAATAAGGTTTTCATGTTGATTGGTTACAACATGAAGGATCGGTATCAACGCGCCAGAACTGACAAGCCATACGGAAGATTGCCAGCGCCCATCGAAAATTGGTCTAAACGCAATGTATATGTTAAATACCCTCTCTGGTTTTACCCACGAATAAAAGACCCATTAGCATACTGTGAACAACATAATATCAAATTGCCGATTAGCTACTATGAACGCGAACTGGGTAATATGGTAACTGGCAATTGTGGCGGTACTTGTTTTAAAGCTGGTACTAAATATTGGCGTGGAGCGATCTATTTCAATTTACCAAATTTCATGCGTGCAATGGTTTGGGAGAATAAGATGAGAAGTAACCCTAAATATGCCGATTATGCCATTTTGACGCGAACAATTGACGGTGTTAAAAAGCCTTATCCACTGGTAGAATTATTTATAGAAACTATGCGAGCCGATAGAGATAAACCTAAGCAATTGCGAATGATGTTTTTAGATGATATTGAAAGCGATTGTATAGTTGAGTGCAATATACATTAAGGAGCATAACGTGTATCACGATGAAGAACAGTTTTACCCAACCCCACTGCCATTAATTCAAAAAATGGTAGCGCCATTTATCCTAGAAACAAAGCGTGGGGAACACATTCGTAGATCATTGCCTGTTAAATATTCACTGCTCGAACCAAGCGCAGGTGAAGGACATATCCTAGATTACTTAAAACGAACAGGTGTTAATGTTGAACATATGTTGGTCTACGAAGTCAATCCTGAACGTAGTCGAATACTTGAATCAAAAGGTTATACTGTAATCGGCACTGACTTTTTGGCTGAAAGTGACCCGTTTCTTATTGATGTTATCGTGGCAAATCCACCATTTAATAATGGTGTGCAGCACGTATTAAAAATGTGGGATATTTTAGCGCCAGGCGGCAAGATGGTTGTATTATTGAACGCGGATGCAGTCAAGAACCCTTCCACACATGACCGCAAAAAGCTAGTAGATTTGATTGATATTTTCGGGAACTGCGAATATGTTCAAGGTGGGTTTTCAGAAGCAATTCGTAAAACAAATATCGAGACTGTTATTATTTGGCTGTACAAGCCTGATAAGGAAGAAACAAGCTCGGGCGTTAATTGGCAAGAAATGGATAGCCGTGATGACTTTACAGTTGCCGATCAAGACGAAGTATCTGGTGGGTTGGTTATTCGTGCAGATAGCATCACGCTATTGGTTGAACGCTATAACCGAGCAATTGAAGCATTAAAACAGCTTAAGCACTATGAAGAAGTCTTAAGAACAACCACTGGCGAAATCGTTCAATTCAAGAATGATGGATATGAAAGTGTTAATGCAGAAATTAAAAATATCAAGGTTCGTTTCTGGGAAGCTGTTTTTCAAGCTACTCGCTTCGGTCAACAAACCACACATGAATATCGTCAGAAGTTTTTACAGGAAGTACAACAGCATGGTATGAGAACGGCTTTTACTGTAAAAAACATCTATCTAGTCTTAGAAGCGTTTATGTTCAATAAAGACCGTTTGATGCAAGAGGCCGCCTATGCAGTTGCTAAAACAATGATGAGCATTGATGGGAAAAATGGCGAAACTTGGAAGAACAATAAATCATGGAAAATCGCCATGAAGAATATCTTCCCCTATGCTGTAAGTGTAGATACATGGGGGATAAGCTGGTCTTACTCTTACCAGAACTGGTCTAAATCCGCTATTGAAGATTTAGAAAAAATCTTGTGCTGGTTACGTGGGGTTGATCCAACAACCATATACTCAGTCGGTGACGCGCTAAAAGATCATAGTGATAAGTGTCGCAAAAACCAATCTACTTACAGCGATGTGTTTGAGAGTGAATTCTTCAATTGTCGTGTGTACAAAAAAGGCACTATTCATTTGATGTGGAAAGATAAAGATTTAAATGGCGAATTTAACCGCGCAGTAAGTGATGGTTCAATTCTAGGTGATGGTAGCTAATCGTGTGAAAGGGGTGATTAAGATCATCCCTTCCCTATTGACCAATATTCTTTGAACTGGTAATATGATATTTGCACGAATTATAAGGAGAAATTTCAATGAATAACACCAACGATAACGATCAATTTTCGTGGGCGCTAGATCGCCTCAAGAAAGCAACAGATGCTGATGGCAATATTCAATTGCGTGTCGGCTATGATGACATTACGCTACCACGCTCAGTAACTAGTCCATTCCTGGATGCTTTAGAAATGGCTCATGAAACTGGAGTGCCACCTGTTATTATTTCGATGAATAGGCAGAAAGAAACACTTGCCGTTCTTTATCAGGTAAGTGACATTGATGCTCATAAAGTGTACTTGCAAAGCAGCCGCATGTGGCGCACATCATATCTGACTTATGATGTGTTCATTCGTGGTGGTGGTGAAGGCGCAGAAGGGTTTTTAGTCTTACCAGAATTGAGTAAGAATGAATGGGAAGATCGAGAAGAAATGACTGATGAAGATTACCCATCTTACGGTGTCCTCCATCTATTAGTAAGCCGTGCCGATGTTAATCATCGCGTTAGCCTTCCAGCAGATACAGTGCAAAAGTTATTTGCTGGTGCAGAAGTGTCAATTACTGGTGATATTTCAGTTAGGTTGAAATAGCTTATGGAAATGTTGCATTTAGTAACTAAAGTCGGCAGTATCCTATATGGATTACAGATCACCGAAAATGATGTTAATCAATCTTCATTGCCATTAAAGGTAAGCGATACTGATTTGCGGGGGTTCTTTTCCGTAGGTTATCGCAAGCTGTTAAATGTTGGCGGGGAAACAGTCAGCAGAAGTCAGAGTAGTAAAATTGCCAATGTTGACATGACAACTTATTTTGTGTCAGATTTCTTTGATGCTATTTATAGCAAGGGGACACCAGAATATTTTGATGTTTTATTTGCTGATGAATCGCATGTTTGGAAACAAGACGCTGTGGGAAAATTAGCACGTCTGTTAGCACCTAAGCTGATCTCTAAAAAGACAGTGTTTAGGTTACTAGGTGGATCAGGAAACTTTGATAGCAAAACCTTATTGTTGTGGTGTGATGACCCTTCATTGTGTTTGTCTAGTAAGCGTTCTAGCAAATTAGCTCAAGCATTTTATCATTATTCTCAGGGCAATGAAGTTGAATGTCGCAAAGATTTAGCTGATGCTATTCGGCGCATTATCGTAGCTAAAAGCATATTGACATCCGCTGATAGTGAAAGAGACACTGCACGTATAGCCGAGCGCTTATCAAGCATCAGTAGATATATTGACGTATCAATGTTTCGTCACAGATACGCTTCTACTACTGGGGATGCTTTTATGCAAACTGCGATGGTTGGTGATGAACAAGAAACACTTAAGGGCATTAGGACTGGCAACGTCTCTATCAAGGATGCTATTATTTGGCGCAATCAATTGGCTGATGAAATCTATGGCAAATGGGGAGATTATAATGAGTTTGTAGCCCACGCCAAAGATGAATTTAGCATCAACCGTTTAAAGGGATCAGCAGACAACTTTTTCATAGATGAGATTAAATTCAAAGTAGCTGAACTGAGGGGATGCTAATGAGCAATAAAACATCAAACCAAGCTATCCAAGATTACATGAAGAAACATCAGTTTCCAGATCATAGCATCCCGTTTAAGATGCTTAATGAAGGTCATAGTTACGATGATGTTTGGGTATGGTTGAAGGAAAAAGCGCAATTCTTAAAGAATAATGCGCCAAAAGATTTACCATTACATAAACATAAACCTGATATGACCGTATTTGGTGGTTCGCTGATTGAGCCATCGGCAATTGCTGACATGAATGCCATGTTATCGCTAGAAACAGTTGTTGGTGGCGCATTAATGCCTGATGCACATCGCACAAGGGAAAATGGGATGCCTGTTGGTGGTGTAATCGCCAGTAAGCATCCTGTTCCAGAATGGGCAAGCGCTGACTTAGCTTGTTCTGTTTATTTCAGTAGTCCTGAGTCTTTTGAAGATGTAGCGCATGATGTTGTTGTTGATGCAATTCTCAATAACACATTCTTTGGTCATAGTCAACAACCTGACCTTGAGGCATATAAAACCTATGGTCTTGATCTTGCCTTAGATGAATTATCCACAGAGTTAGTGACCAAAGAAGGTATCGCTACTTATAATGCCTTCAAGCAATTAGTTCCTACCCAGTTTGGCACATCGGGTGATGGAAATCATTTTGTAGAATATGGATACTATACACGCCGATTAGGTGATGACCAACCTAGTCCCGCGTTATTGTCTCATTTCGGCAGTCGTGGGATTGGTGCAGTTATCGCTAAACACTTTGAGGAAGTAGCACGTAAACAATTCAAAATGCCTAAGGGTATTACCGCTGCTCCTCTTATGGATAAGCAATTAATTAATGACTATATGGCTATGATGGCCTTTGCTAGAAAGTTTGCTCGTCATAGCCATGCGTATGTTCATAAGCGACTATGGGAGGCTATATCCCCAAATGTATCAGCAGATACTCGCCATACAATCGTCTATAGTGTGCATAACTTTGCGTCAGAAATTGTAGATAGTGAAGGCAACACATTATATATTCATCGCAAAGGTGCTACTGAACTAGTTAGTGGGCAGAGAGGGGTAATTCCAGCAACGATGGCAGAAGGCGCGTATATTGTTGACCATATACCATCTGCAAGTATGGATTATAGCTATAACAGCGCGTCACATGGCGCGGGCCGAGTAATGAGCAGGCGACAAGCTATTGAGAAATTCGGATCACTTGATGTTCATCAACACATCAAAGATAAACATAACATCTACTTGATTGGCGGTGGGGTAGATGAACTGCCAGCAGTTTATAAGTCAGCTAAGGAAGTTTTATCTCATCAGCCATATATCAGGATTGTAGGGAAGTTTACGCCAACCATCGTTAGAATGGCAGAACCAAATACCTATAAACGCAAGTAGAAAATAATATCATTTCCACTTAACACAAAAACGCCACTGACAGGAGCATTATCAGTGGCGTTTTTGCATAGAAAGAAAGGAAGAAATACAATGAAAAACGAGCATAGAGAAAACAAAAACCCAACTGTAGAAAACAAGCTACTGTATTACTCTATATAGGTTGCTTTCTATAAAAACATTATAACACGTTTTTTGCTTATTTTTAGATAAACTCACATGGTACAATTTCAATAACTATTTATTAAATAATCGGTTGATATGTAACCATGATGAATAACGAAGAACGATTAGAGATAAAATATATCCCTGTAGCAGAAGCCACATTGTGGGATGAGAACCCGAAGCAACATGATCTCGGCGCTATTATGATGTCAATTGAGAAGAATGGATTTAGAGACCCGCCAAGCTATGATGCGACACTAGGCGCATTAATTGAGGGGAATGGCCGCGCAACTGCATTACGGCTTATGGAATTAGATAATAAACCAGTTCCTAGAGGGATTATCGTTGACCGTCAAACAGGCGAATGGCTAATGCCTATCAATTTTGGTGTTAATGCCTTAACTAAAGAAATGGCATGGTCTTATGCAATTGACCACAATAATCTAACGATGATCGGCGGTGACTTTACGTTATATGACATTTCACGGATGTGGGATGACAGGGGCTTACAACACGTTTTATCAAACTTGGTCGAAGGTGGTGAACACCTTGTATCATTTGATGATGGAGACATTAATGCGATTATTGATAATTTTTCTCACACATTATATAACGCAGATGATGATCGCGCCGAACACCACTTACTTGCCCAAGAATTACTTAGTGATAAAGAATCATCTTTAGAGAAACTTAGTCAAGAAAGCGATGATGCAGATGCAGAACCAGCATTTACCTCTGAAATGGAGAAAATTTTTCTGACTTGCCATGCAGATGAAATAGCTGAATTTGAGGATGCACTCAAAGATTGGATCAAAGAAGTTGCCTCAGTGCGTTGGAAAAGTGTTCGGTTAGGGTAAAAGGATAGACAATGCTAGACCCAAGATTAGGCTACCGTAATTCATATGGCGAAATTAAATATCTTCCATCACAATATGCTGATGGCACACCTTTTAACTACGGCGATTTAGCAATCAGTACGATATACTATTTAAATTGCGATTATTTTGTGGCTTTACCAGTCGGAATTACATCACTCGGTGAAATATCAGGCACACTTGAATCGGAGTTGCTGGCATTAATCGGCATTGTTAGTGCCATTGGCGATGTCAATTCTATTATGCACTTGTTAGGTATTCAGCCGATTGGCTCATTTGGTATATTTGATGATTTTATTGGTGTTAATCTGAGTAATGAGACATGGCTCACGGATACATCAGGTGGCAGTGTTACTCAACCTAATTTAGGCTATACGGTTGTGCAACTTAATACAGACAATGTGGCTAATAATCATGCGACAATGACGAGTATTCAAGCATTTATATCTAGTCCTAAAATGATCTACCTGGAGGCTAGAATTCGTGTTAACCAAATTGCTGATTGTCATATCGAGTTTGGTTTTTCAGATACCCACAGCAATGCCGATGGGACGTTGGTAAGCTCAGTTTCCCCTGTTGTAACCAATACTCAGAACGCAGTCACATTTGCTTATCATAATAGCCCCACTGAACCATCAGATAGGTGGTACGCATGTTCAATTAAAGATGGGTTTCCTCGCTCTATTGGGCTATTTCAAAATAACCCTATCGTGCCTATCCCTAATGAATATGTTAACTTATCTATCGCTATTGCAATTAATGGCGATAAAACGGATGCCAGCTTTTTTGTAAATAATCTTGTTGTGGCAACATTTCAAGATAGCATCGGCATAGAATTGCCAACCTATGTATGGTTAAGCGCAAAGACATTGAACGGCGATCCTGTCATGCTTGATGCAGACTATATACGTATCACACAGATGAGATAAAATTGCTCATTGAATTATAAGCTATATGTACTAAAATAAGCTCATCGTTATATGAGCTTATTTTAGTAAAGGACATGAGATAAATACGATGGCAATTCAAAAAACATCAGTAGAAGAAACATGGAATAAATTAGAGTTATCGGTTACAGCATCTACACCTATTAAGTATTATAATGATGACGAGTTGCCAACTATAAAAATGGTAGCGCGTGGATATGCTAGAGGGGGATTATATATCCATTTAGTCATCTTCTTGACTGACACTGGTCGTAGTCAAGATAAAGAATATAGAGTGAATCTCATTTTTGATGATACTCATTTCTTGCTTAAAAACGCCAGTAATAATCACCTATCAATGCGCCTGGATGTAGAGCGAGGCGCAACCTTAGAACTTGAGCATAATACCCCTTTGAAGCCTTACACAGATGCAGAAGATATTCCGTATCAAGACTTGGATGCCATGATGATTTTATTGAAGCAATATCTGAATGCTTATATTGATAAGTTGATTGTTGAAATGGACGCAATGGCGGCTCATTTACTACTAATGACAGACTTCCTATCACATATCTCCGATGCTAATAAGCCTGATACTGCAACCACGCAATAAAAACGTAGAGTTCCACGTTTTTACCTCTCTGATATGTTATAATTGACATTACTAATATATCAGAGAGAATTTTATGCGTAAAAACACTTTCCCAACAGCAAACAATGATTTAATAAATATCCTACGCTATAAACATCAAGGTATTACTGACCGTTTTAATTCCCATAATAATAAAGCCTCTACATTGCTTGTTAGTTCGATGCTATTGATAATCACATCCCACTTCTTAGGCATTTTGAACCTGTTCTTGCTGTTTGGCCTACTGATACAAATATCCCTCGCACTATATGCATTATGGCCTGCGAAAATGACTGACATCATTGCTATCTCAGATGAGCTAAAATACTTAAATAAATCAAGAGAAAATTTAATCATACAAGATAGATTGAATTACATTGAAGGTCTGTTGTTAGAAAGCATTGTTAAGGATCAAGGTATTGTTAATTACAAAGGCGATGCGCTATTGATTGCTTATCAGGAATTTGCATTTAACATTATTCTCTTTTTAATAAGTTATGGTGTTGTCTTTTTCACATGATATAATTTTGCACATTAAGAAAAGACCACTGGAGATAATATGTCAATAAAACTAACTCAAGCAACAAAAAAGATTTTAGGTGCGAAAACGGTTAATCGTAATGTGTCGGTGTCTAACCTTCAACGCGGACAAATCTCATTTAAAGAGACTTGTTGGGATAATACACTTGATATAGAACTAACTGGATCAACAACGAACTATGATTATTCACTCATGGATGACCGATTAAAAATCACAATCCAATGGATAGGGAATGTCTGGATTAGTATTGATGGTCATCGGTTGCCATTGGTTGTTAATTCGCGTTTTACCGACACAGAAACTATTGATAACTGGTTTGGCGGCAATTATACGCCTAATGCGAATAAGCCGACTAAACAGCAAACAGATGCTCTAAATGGGCTTTTTTCTATGGCGCATCACCAGCTTAAAAATATAAGTAAAGATGAATGGAATAACACTAGAAACCAGATTAACCGATCTGTTGATAAATTTGGACATATATAATCTGATATAATGCTAAGCGTATATCACCTTAACGGAGTGTGTAAGATGAGTTCAAGATTGAAGAATAATTTAACAGCTAAGACATTGAAATTGATGGGTTCAGTCAAGACTAACAAGCAATCCATCACAGCAAGAGACGCGAGTCGTGGCGACATTGAGTTGTATGAGTTGCGTGGCGGTAAAAATGTGGAATATGAGTTAACGGGTAAGGTCACTAATTTTAAATATGATGAAAATACTGACCGTGCAACAATGACTATCAAGTTTACTGGACAAGCAAACTTTTCTCACCCGATTGGAAATGGAATAGCATTTAAACTCACTGATCTCAAATATGATATACCCTTTACTGGTCTTGAATGGACTGATGGAACTGGCGAATTAAGCAAAACCCTAACACGCAGCCAAGAACAAGAGATGACAAAAGCGCTAGGCTATGCGCGTGGAGCAATTGGCGGTAAAGTTCGAGAAGAATTAAATAAATTTAACCGTGATGTAGAGAACGCAATAACAGACCGTATTTTCATATAAGGTATCTATAACCCATGTCAATTGATAGGACAAAACGCAGGGTATTATCTCAAGAATACTCAGTAGCTATGAAAGAATTGAAGAAGTCGGCGCAAAATGTAGAGAAGGTGTTGAGAAAAATTGTAGCAGAAGCGCCAGAATTAGATGCGTCAATGTCATCTATTAACGGCTTAATCCAATCCACCATCGCTAATATCGCAACTTTGGATACTGACACATTGCGATCTATCCAATCAGATAAATTACAATTATCACCTAAGCAGCGTCAGTTCTTGAGAAGCAGTCAACATAGTATTAGACAGATGGGCGCTAGGTACAATCAATACAAAACATTGAAATAATTCTGACTTAAAAGGACATCTAAGGGTGTCCTTTTTCTTTTAAAATGACCTATAAACTTGTGTACAATAAGATAGGCGTGATGTCATAAGATGTCATGCTGCCTTTTAGTTATTTAAAGTAGGTGCATTATGTCTGATGAAGTAAATAACTACATAACATTGGCTCAATCTCACTCAGACATTGAGCTACAACAGCGCAATGGTGACATCGAAGAAGAAATTGACGTATTATCAGAGCCTCGAAAGATACCCATTGATGAGGATGCTTGGGTTGGCATTAAAAAGGTTAAGCGCAAAGGTGATCGTTTAATCTACACATACGATGAAAATGGTCAGCAGATATGCGGTGCAGTTACACGCGAAGGTAAACCTTGTCGCAAGAAACCTGTTACAGACAGAAACCGCTGTCACTTTCACGGGGGTAAAACACCTCGCGGGATCGTTCACCACAACGCTACGCATTTAAAGTATTCGCGTGATATGGTCGGCATAGCCTTATCTCAACGCTATGAGGATGCACGTAAGGATAAAGAGTTACTAGGAATGCGTGATGAGATCGCTATCCTTACTGCGCGTCTCGGTGATGTTCTCAAGCATGTTGAAACTGGCGACACTTATGCTGCGTGGAGACAACTAAGAAAAGAATATGATGCAATGTTAAAAGCGACTCGTGAAGGCAAAAAAGATAAGGTGACAGATGCTTTAAACAATATCGGCACTATTATCACAAAGGGTTTAGGGAAGCACCAGAATTGGAATGAGATTAGTCGTTTGATGGAAACACAAAAGAAGCTAATTGAAAGTGAAAGAAAACACCTAAACCAGAACAAACAAGTTATGACCGCTGAACAAGCGATGTCGATGCTAGGCTTTATCGTTAGCGTGTTCAAAGATTGGACTTATAAGTATGCCGATATGGAAACAGCCAATAAAATATTAGCGAGTACAAGTAAGGACATTGCTAAGTATCTGAATGACACAAATACAAACGCTGCGCCCCCACCACCAGAAGAATATTAAAAATAAAAAGGTGATTGAGATGGATAAAAATAAAATTAAAGCTCAGATTAAAGAAGAAATTAAAGCTCAGATCAAAGAAGAATTAGTTAATAAAACACAGGCTAAACTGAATGTTTTTGATTGGTTTAGGCGTGGCAAGAACCCATCAGAGATCGAAGATAGAGAACGTCAAAAAGAGGTCTTAATAGCAGATCAGGTTCGTACTAGACTAAGTGATTACCTGCGTTATTTGGATGCCTGTGTAAAGAATGCTTCTGACGCAAATAGGAAATTGCATAGCAGCTATGCTTCATTTAATGCACTAGGTCGCTTTGATAGTGAGACAAAACGCATCTTATCTGATAAAAATGTCTCAGCGCTAGATTTGTCAGAGTTGCTTGAAGGTGCGACAAGGCATTATGCGTTGTCGCACGAAAGCTATGTGAGTTTAGTAGACTACCTAGAAACATATGTCACTGAACTAACTGGTGTGCAAAGATATTTAAGAAATGATATATTGCCTAACTTGTCTGAAATGATTGATCGCTTTAAAGCAGGTGAGATTGATAAAATTGAGATCGAATTTGAATTTGAGTTTTCCGATGATGAGGAAGGTGGAAGCGAAGATGATGAGGAAGAATCAACAGGTAACAGCGCTATTGATGGTGAGCAAAGTAATGAAGTTGAAGCAGGTGTTGATATTGAAAGCATAGAGCAAGAATTACCAACCATTTATAGCTCATTATTTGATTAATAAGCCAAGAGAGTTGTTATGGAACAATATGATGATCTGTTTGATGAAGAAGAAACCTTAGAAGAAGAAACCACTAATGATAGTGACGAATCTGCTAAAGCGAATGATATTAGGTCAATGGTGGGAACAGGCGATAACTTAATTGCCAACTTCTTAAGCTCTTTTGCTGACCAGCTTCAACCAAGCGCCGATGACACAAACATCATATGGAAGCCATTAGAAGGCCCACAGACTATGGCTTTCTATAGCAAGGCTGATGAATTATTCTATGGTGGCGCTGCTGGTGGGGGTAAAACAGATTTAATGATCGGACTATCATTAAGCCGCCTCTCACCGCACAAAAATGCAATCTGCTTTCGTAGATCATACCCTGAGCATAAACACTTTATCAGTCGCGCTAAACAAGTATTAGCAGATAGTGGATACTCTAAGGCTCAATATCGTGATGGTAATGTTCAGTCTTTTGTCGGTTTACCTGACAATAAAGTATTAGAAATTGGAAGTGCGGCAAACTTCCTAGCTGCTCAGAAATATAAAGGTCGTCCTCATGACCTAAAACTTTTTGATGAAGTACCAGACATTCCAGAAGAAGTTTATACCTTCTTAATTGGTTGGGCGCGTACTGCTCAAGAAGGCGTTCCCGTTCGGGTTGTTGTTGCTGGAAACCCGCCGACAACAACGGAGGGGCGATGGGTTATTCGTAGGTGGTCGCCATGGCTTGATCCCAAGCATAAAAATCCTGCATTGCCTGGTGAATTGCGCTGGTTTGCTACGTTAGATGGCAATGATGTTGAGATAACGAAAGAAATAAGTCCAGAAGGCGCAGAAGGAAAGCCATTTCAGTACACTGAAAAAAACGGCAATGTGCTTACAGTTAGGCCTAAGTCAAGAACATTTGTTCCAGCTAAACTATCCGATAACCCATTTCTATCTGCGGATGGTGAGTATGAAGCAGTTCTTCAAAACATGCCTGAACCCTTTAGAAGTCAGATGTTAAATGGCGACTTTAGTTTATCTTCTAAGCCTGACCCTTGGCAGTTAATCCCTGATGCTTGGATTGATCGCGCTGAAAAAAGGTATGAAGAAGCATTAAAAGAAGGTGCGTTTGAGGAAGCAAGCAAGTTAACACCAGTCTATGGGTTAGATGTTTCTGAAATGGGTGGAGATATAACCCCATTAGTAAAAATAACAGGTAAGTATGTTCAGTGGACTGAGGAAATAGAAGTAGAGACATTAGAGTTGGCGAAAGTGCCGATATTACAAGCCAATGAAATCATTAGATTGATGAATAACAACAAAGAGCATTTTATATTTGTTGATGCTATTGGGGTAGGCCTTGCCGTTATCGCTCAATTAAAATCTAAAGGATACCGAGTTATCCCAATAAAAGGATCAAATGTATCTCGAGCAAAAGATAAAGATGGCTTGTTCGGGTTCTTTAATAAGAGAACCGAATTATGGTGGCGCTTGCGAGAAGCATTAGACCCAGAAGGGGACGATCTTATAACAATGCCTATCTCAAAGAAACTCAGAAGGCAACTAACATCCATTAAGTTTGAGCGTACAATAAACGATGTCATTAAAGTGGAACGCAAGGAAGTTGTTAGGAAGCGTATTGGTGAAAGTCCAGACCTAGCAGAGTCGTTAATGTTAGCACTATACGCATACCATAAAACAGCAGGCGGTATATCCGTTGTCTGATAGTTAAAAAGCGTGTTTTTTATGTTGTAAAATAATTAGATAAGTTAATGAGGGTGTACACATGACAAATTTAACTCATACTCAAGGATACCAACGCATTAAAACATTGCGTAATTTAATGCAACAAAAACTTAAACACTGGGAACAATATTCGCCATCTCCAAGTGATGTTATCAACGCTATTACTACTTGGAATGAAGAAGCTGGTAAGCTAAAAAACCATAAAGAACTGAGTGTTCCTAGCGTGTTTAATGCACAAAAAAGTTTGCAAGAGGCATATCAAAAACGCGGCAAGAATAGCGACGAAGCACGCGAATTGGCGCATAAGGCCTATAAGTCTTTATGTGCTATTGAAGATGAAACTAGGGTTGATAAGCCATTAAGTAGCAGCGAACGTCGCCAAGCGCAAGAAATTTATGGTAAGCGAGCAGTTTATGAAACAGTCAAAAGCGCGTTAGAAATTAAGCTGGATGGCATTAAGAAGTCTCTGTTATCTTTCAAGAGTATGCCTGCCAACCAGCGTATTCCTGTGAAGTCGTTATTACAAACAAAAGCCGATGTGGATCAGGTCATTAGCTTCCGAGAACAAGACGATGACATTAAAAACTTACTAACTAACGTTAGTCATAAGTTATATGTTGCTTCTAATGTTGGTTACAAGAGTAGCATCAAAGAAGTTTTGTTTGATGAGGCAATCGCAGCCGTAGCTCAGGCGATTAATGCTGTCAGGAACAATGAAAAGCCTTATGACTATAAGGCAGATTTAGATTCAAGGGGCGTTACTGAGATGTCTGACCTTGTTCGCTCTATTAATCGCAACTTAGCAGAGAAGCCTTTTTATTCTCCTGATGAATTATTAGGCAAGATAACGGTAAGTGCAAAGAAAATCAAAGACATTGCATCTATTTACCATGATAGAGAATTAAACGATAACGCCAATTTGTTATTTGACTTTGCTGGTCAGGCTTACCGCTTAATCAACACACTAGATAACGTTCCATTTGATAGGCTCGATAGTTGGAGTTACCCGCCATTATATGATCTATTGGAAAACTTACAAGATGCGTTAAGCAAGATCGAGTTGTATTTACGTCATGCTAATGCAAAATGGACGCACAATTACGCCTATTAGATCGTCAGGAGTGCAAAATGTCCTTAATACCATTAAAGACAAATGATGTTGTTACATATCAGAAACGCCAATATTTAATTAAAAGCGTTCAAATAACAAGCGATGGCGCAATTATCGAAGCACTGCCAGTAAGTCAAGATACAGTTATTCTGCACAGTGATGATGTAACATTAAGCGATAAAGACGAAACTAATCGTCGCGCCAAGTCGTTAAATATAGAGCGAGGCAAAAACAATGCAGAATAAAGGATATTATTCTAGCCAAGATAGTAGCGGAGGCTTTGCTACTCACCCGCGCAATAAGGCTACTCTTTCGAGTAGCCATTATTCGCATTTACCAGAAGATAGTCCGTTGCGACAACGCGCGATGGACTTAGAAACTAAAGGCAAATTAATTGCATCAGCGTTGGCTAATGCCACATATGCTTTAGATGCTCAAAAAAATGCTTTGCCTGTCCTTTTAAACTTATCTAAAACTATCTCTGACACAATAAGAGATAGACCAGAAAAGGAAGATCATGATATTGTAACTGCTTTTCGAGATACAGCTAAAAGATGGCTGGCTTCTATTCAAAAAGCAGAAGCAGAAATGAATATCCCAATGGCGCTTGCTTATGCGCCATTGCCAGTGTTGCTGTCAGAAATAAATGAAATTGGCGATGAAAGCATTGTCTCTCAAGATGAAAAGTGGGAGGCACTCATAACTAGTGTCGATAATGTCGTCAATGAATTAGAAGAATGTCACTTGACTGGCTATGGTGATGTGCTTAACACCCATAACACTTTTATGGGTGAGTCTGATAAGTATCAATCCGATTGCGAACGGATTTTATCTGAATTACATCAAACACTGAAAAACAAATCAAATGATGTCCTAGAAGAACAGTTTACAGCTAAGGCTGACGATGGCAACGCAAATATTTCAGTGCCTGATAATGTTCCTAATTATAGGCTATCTATAGACGACTCACCAAGACAATGCCAAACATGCCGTTTTTATAAAGCGCAAGACGGTGGGCGCGGCGAATGTGTCGTCTTTGATTTTTCAGCAAAAGATAATTATGTTTGTGATGCGTGGCAAGCAAAGCGGTTATCTGGCTCTCACACGATGGTTAGAAATGAGACGGTAAAAACAGCGAATGCCCCAATTAACATCGAAAGACGTAATTTTAGCAGGGATGTTACTGGCGACATTAGTGTTATTGGTCGTCGGGTTGATCCTGTCCCAATAGAAGATTTGCGCTTTGAAATCATACGCGAAACGCAATATAAACATGATACGCAAACTTATCGCTATTTAGTGAAACGATTTTTACCTGGCGATATAGTCTATTCAAAGATGTTTAGGACGTTAGCAGAGGTAACTGGCGTTTCTGATATTGATGGGCAGAAGTGTTATGAACTAAGGTTCATCAATGAGCAGGGTGAAAGTGCTGGTTCGGCAATTACGCTCGGCGCAGATTTAGAGCCAAGAGGTCGTGGGGCAACTAAGAGTCGTAAAAACAATAAGATCGTTATTAAATCATCTGATGATATTGATAGCATGATCGAAATTACCCGCGATGTTCATGATACACTAAAACGCATTGTGGATGACCATAAAGACATTACTGCTAACCCGATTAGCTATGCTAATTTAATCAGCCCTTTAAATAAACACATGCTACAAGTAATGGCATTGCCATTATGGGCCAATGTAACAACGGGGCCTAAGCGGAAATATTTCCGTGCGTTACAAGATGCGACCTATAGTATTGGTTCAGCACGCATTGTTTTACATCAAGCTCTAATTGAAGCAGGTAAGAGACAAAATGCTGATGAGCCAAAAAAGATGATCGCAGAGGAAATCATTGACGGGCAAAACAAAGCTCTTGATAGATTAGAGAATGCCCTGCAAAAGGTTGCTGACTGCTTAACTTTACCATCAGCAACGCATGGCGATGAAGCGCCTGGCATTAAAAAATACACAGGTCATCACATTAATGATGCTATTATTGACCTTGCGATTGATTCTGTGGCGCATAACAGTTATCGTTTGCCACAAGATAACCCGCCTGATGGTTATGTCCTGATTGAAGTCGTGCGATTTGCCGATGACCAAAAAGCAGTAGAGACGACATTAAAGGACATTGGCGATCTGAATGGGATTGCAGTAACAGATCGACATACAGGGGATATTAAATATATCAAATCGAATGTCATTTCTACATCAACTGAAAACACAAATGCCGACAATCTCAAATCAACAGTCTTATTCTCGGTAAGTGTTTAAGTTTCACCTTCTTTTTACTCAACGTCACAGGTGACTTATGGTTATAAAAGCGATCACCTCAATGGTGCAACAATTTGATAATAATAAGCCTTCTCAGAAGCCTTATTCAAAACCTAACTCCCCTGCTCTGTACCAGAATAATACAGACAATCGCGGCGGGGGTATAAAACTGATAGACCCGTCTCAATCTATAAAGAGCTTTGATGTTTTTAGCTCTCACATTAGTTCATTTATTAATGCCTCTGCTGGAAACTTGGGTTATTCTGAAAACCAAGTTTTAACAGCATATTTAACGTCTGTCTATTTGCACGCGGCTATTAACCGCGTTGCGAATTTAATCAGGCGTGTAAACATTGTCGCTGAGATTGAAAAAGATGGTCAATGGGTGCGTTTACCTGAAACTGACCGCTTAAATAAAATACTCAGCAAAGATGGCGCTGAGTATTTGTCAAGAACTTGGCTGAACGAATCAATCTATGGAGCTTCTGTCGCCTATAAAGTAAAAACTAATCGCGCTGTTATAGCAGATCGAGAAGGCAATCCGATTTATTCTTACAAGGATGGCGCTGTAGCTGGTATTTATGTGATAGATAAGCCGATGTGGGATGCGAACATAACGACTATCTATGGTGACATTGATGGCGTTAACGTTAATCGCTATAACACCACAAGCGACATTCTAAAAGACCGAACCTACTTAACACGTAAAGAATTTATTTATGTTACACGATGGAATCCAGCTAACCCCGTTCGTGGAACATCATTGGTTTCTGTCTGTATCCATGAAGCAGTAGCTAACTCTGCTATCGCTCAGTGGATGGCAGAGTATTTTACTCGTGGCGCGATGCCATTTATTTTAGTGTCATCAGGCGAAGAAGATTCTATGTTGATGACAGACTCGGATGTGCTGAAATTAAAGCGTGCATTTGAGGACAACTGGCAAGGCATGGATGCCAGTTTGCGTGCTATGGTAACAGATAAAAAATTAAGCATTGAGCAAGTAGGAATTAGCGCCAGCGAGATTGGCGCTCCTGATTTGAACGATACAGCCTTAGAAGGCATTGCGACAACTATCGGCTTAGATAGGGAGTTGATAGTTACGCCTTCTGGTGGTTCTCATGATCGACATGCCGACTTAATTAAAAGGGCATGGGATGACACCGTTATCCCCCTAGCTGAACGCTACGTCGAAGCATTAGCTAGAGACTTTGGCTTGCGCGATGGGATGCGGCTAGTCATAGATTTAAGTGAAATATCGGAACTTGATGCTGATCGCGACGATAGGGCTGGTGTTGAAGTAAGCCTCTTTGATAGTCAATTACAGGCTTACAATGAAGCTAGAGTGCGGATGAAGATGCCACCAGTCAAAGAGCTTGATGGGTGGTATCTTCACGACGGTGTATTAACCCCTTTAGATAGGATTGTCTCATCGGGAAATTTACCTACACAGCGCCAACAAACTTATGCCGATTGGTTATGGGCAAATGACCTTGCCTTAAAAAGCGAAGTTTTAAGGATGCTTGGTCATGAGTTGCCTCCTGGTATGCCAGATGGCTATCGCTCAGACCTTGAACAATCAAAGCAATTTGCCTTAGATGCTTGGAATAGCGATTTAGCCTTAAAATCGCAGACACTACGCGCACTAAATTTGCCAGTACCAGAAGGTAGAGAGTTTGAAGATGGTTATCAATCAGAATTAGAACGAGGCGCTGACTTTGCCGAGCAAGTTAAAGATTTATGGCGAGAAAAACTTATTAAACGTGGTGAAGCTCGCTCGCTATTAGACATAGAAGAAGGGCCAAAGGGTGTTGATGGTTACATAGATGAAGTGGGTGAACAGCGCAGCAATGTGATGGAATTATGGGGCGGTAATATATTAAAACGTAGTGAAGTAAGACAAGAGCTAGGATTGCCCCCAGATGACAATATCATTGATGGTTATGCGGATGAAGTTCGCGTCAAGTTAGATAAACTGATGAACCATGATACTCAACGTGTCGAAAGAATACTAGAGTATTACAATAATGATTTAGTAAAGCGCGACATCGTTCAAGATGCACTATCTATTCCTGTAGATAATACCACAACAGGATATAAGCGCGTGGCTAATGTGTTAGATGATGCTTATGCTCAAGAATTGATGTCTAAAGATAATATCGAAGAAGCCAATGATGGCGTTCGCGCTATTCCAGATGAAACTCTTGAGCCAACAGATACCCCACCAAGTGGCTTTACTCATCAAGGCAATCGTGATGATGAGTTAGATATGCTTTTAGAAAAAACATTAGGTGGTTCACCAGACGGCCAATTGACATTTAATGATTATTTGGGGAATCAAACACTTAGAACTGATGGGCCAATCGGCGCAGCAGAGGAAACACTAGTCATTGACAACAGCGATAATGATCCATTGCCATTATCACCTTTATATGGTGGAGAGGTAGATATTATGCCATCTAGCGCACTACCTGTAGCCGATGAAGTGGAAGGTGTAACAGATGAGTTTGAAGAATGGCTAGATGAACAAACGTTGGATATTGATACAGATAACGGCAGTTATTACGAGAATATAGCAACTCAAACTGACGGCACGTCAGAAAATCAAGAACTATATTTATCATTGTGGATTGGTGATGAAGAACGCTTGATTGAACTACAAGACCAATTAAGCGCAGAATTAGGTGATGATACTGCTATCGAATGGCAAAGACCTGACACATTCCATATAACACTTGGGTATGCCTTAAGTGCTGATGGTGATGCAGAGAAACACCTAATGGGGTTATTGCCAAGTGAATTAGTTCCATTAAATATCTACGTGTCTCATATTGATATTTTCGATAACCCAGATGCTACTGTTATATATGCGTCGGTAGAATTAACCGATGATCTAAAAGCATTACAAGCATCTGTCATCACGCGGATGCAGGCATTAAATTTACCATTGTCACAACATAGCAAAATTAGCAATTTTACACCACATATTACATTAGCATATGCCCCGCCAAATACATTTGTAAGGCGACATGAAACACCGATGGTTATTCGTCCTATGGGGTTATATGTCAGCAGGGGGGATTATGAAGTTGTAAATGAAGTCCCATTTTTAACTATGCTTGAGGATTATAGTGGCAAATCATTTGTTAAAGATGATGTTAAAGATATGTCTGAAAAGTGGATGAGCGATGTTGAAAAAAGAGAACTGAACGCGCTTTATATTGGGTATGAACGAAGTAATCTCCTCCATAAACTAAGCCGATACATCCAAGATCAGCAAGGCTTTGATGTAAATCAATTGCCGCCACCAATGCAAGCAGATTTGCTAGAATTTGTTAACGATGTTTCATCGAGCGAGCAACGAATCAAAGATAATATATCAAGTGGCAAGTATGATGGACAAATAAGACTTTTTGATATTAAAGATGTTGAGACAACTCGAAAAGCACTTGCCGAACTGAACAAGTGGCGTAAAGCAACGCTGAAACATGGCATTAACAAGGGTTTACGCTTTGAGACACTTCATATAGACGAGGTATTAGCTGATAAAGTGAAGTCGGCATTGGTCGAAAGCGCCCCAGATATTGAAGGCATATTTGCAAAGATAAAACAAGACCTGTTAGGAGGTTAATATGAGCATTAGTGACAATTCAAACACGCAAATAGATTTATTAGATAGCGCCATTAGAGATGTGCAGTCATGGGCAAATGGTCTACATAGCACTGGGAAAGTATTATCAAGCTCGAAGTCTACAGTAGAAGATATTGATGGAATGCCTGTTTACTTAGGTTGCCCTTTTGAAAGGTTTGTTGATGATCTAGCTATTGTTTTAAATAGCCAATACCACCCTCATATGCCATTTGGGACTATCAGCAATCACATACCGAATCCTATGTCACCTAGACTAGAGAAATTAGAGCAAAGATTAGCAAGATTAACTAATTGCGCTAATTTATTGCAACACAATGAAGATTTTAAAAACAACATTATTGCATGGGAATCCAGCGACGGAACAGATGTTGACCCTGCTATATATGCAAATACTTTAGGCGATCAACTTATTGTATTTTCTAAATCTATATATGATGAAATTCTGCCTCAATTACTTCATTTAAAACGGGAGTGGAAAAATGAAGTAGCTAGGCTGTTAGATAAGCAAGCATATGATGATGAGCGAAAATCTGCATTTATTCCTGATGTATATAATATCAACAAACAATTAAAGTCGGGAAATAACATCTTAACCTTTACAAATAAAGCGATTGATAAGTTAAAGGCGACTATTAATCGCGGTTTGATACCTGAATTGAACACAATTATTAAATTGCTTAAGCTATGTAAGTCTGACTTGGAAAAAGTTGAAGCAGATCAATTTGACATCGAATCTGTTTCAAAAGCTATTGAAGGGATCAATGATATTTTAAGTAAAGAATATCCAGATACAATTGCAAGTTGGAAAAATCTTGCAATGCAAAAAAGCGATTCAGTAATTGTTTTAGATGCTTTACGCGGTTATTGGCAAAAGAAGAATGTCAACTTACAAGAAACACGTACCAAGTCGATTGAAGAACATAAACAAAAACCATCTACGGTGATTTTGCCTAGCTATCGTTTTAAACTCGGAGATATGGTTAAGTCATCAGATAAACGCAATGGCAGAGTTATTGGTATGAGGCGCGATAGTAAAAGCAACAGACCGCTATATAAGGTTGTATTCAATGATGGTAGCACTAGGGAATTTCATACTACAGATATAAAACGGTTGGATAAGTGATGGCTGCACACAGGATACTTATTGATTTTAGAAATCCCCAAGCGTTACAGCGATCACTAAAGAACCTATCAAATTTAGGTTCTATCAGTGTGACAGAAAGAAATAGGCGATTGAGGAAGTTAAGCCGACACGTTGAAGTATTCTATGTGCGACCCATGATACGTGAATTAAAGAAGCAACCGCCAAAGCGCATGTATCCAGACCAATATCCTATTGAATACACAACTGAGAAGCAACGAAGGTATGTTTGGTGGGCAATTTTATCGGATGGCGTTCCATATGAACAGACAAATGAAATTGTTGATAGTTATGAATATAAAATAAAGGTTAGAGACGGTCGCGTGTCAATAAAAATTGAAAACACGAGCGAATCGTCAAAATATGTGGTTGGTTTAATCGGACTAGGTAAAAGCCAAAGCTCTATTAGGCGATATACCCGCGATATTCAAGAATTTAATAAGATTACTGGCTACCAACCTGCTTATATCCCAGTCCAAAAATATATAGCGCGAGCCGAGAAAAAAGTAAACGCGACAATCCGTGAATGGTTTCGCTAAAGAGGATAATTATGTTGCCTTTAGATCAACAGCATAAAGATACATATATGTTATTACGTCGCGCCTTACTTCAAAGTGTACGCGCTGACGAAACACTTACAGCTTATTTGTCATCAGAAGGGGATAAAAGCGATCCAGCATTAGTTGATGCAATCAAGAAAAATGCTGAACAAAGACGGCTATCTACATTGCAGATGATAAGACACATAGAGAAATCTTTAAATATACCATGTAATAAGCGCAAATATCGCAATGTGAAACCTTCTAAAACATTGAAAAAAGGTTAAAAAAGTGTGTTAGAATAAATTTTATTGAGATTAAACATTATTTTAACCATAGTTTATCTCATAAGTTATCAATTATTTATTAGGTAGGAATTTGCATGAGCATATCATAATGACTGAAAATAACAAGACTAAAGATAACATGCAAACAATCCAAGCAAATTTGATACATAAATCGGGTGATACAAAGGCAATTAAGTCATATGTATCAGAAGATGGCAATTATGGCTTCGTAGAAGGGTATCTTGTTTCGTGGGGTTCGCCTCAAGACACAGATTTGCAAGGCGAATATTTCACCCCTAATACCGAGTTTTGCCTTGATTGGTTTGTAGAAAGACCAGTCTTGTATCATCATGGCTTAGATGGTGAGGCGGGGTTACGAAAGATTGGCAAGATCAAGTCTGTAGTAACTGATGAGTTGGGTTTGTGGGTTACTGCACAGCTAGATTTAAGAGATAGGTATTCTCGGGCTGTGTATGACATGGTTAAATCTGCTGATTTCGGATGGAGTTCAGGAAGTGTCGATCACCTTGTTAAAATCGCAGATAGTGGCGAAATTGCCGTATGGCCATTAATTGAGGGAAGTATTACCCCTACACCAGCACAGCCTAGTAAGACGGCTGTGCGTGCGATGAAATCTAATAGAACATTTGTTCCATCAGTATCATATCGCGCCTTTAAATCGGTACTTAAAGAAGATATTGACTTTGTAAGAGGACTCGAGAATAGGGTTAGAGTACAGGACAGTAAATCTTCTAAAAGAACAGGCCCGCATCGGCCTACTAAAGATGCTTATCAAGAAACAATTAACGAAACGCTGGCAAAAATGCAATCCGAGAATGAGGAAACATTAGCTGGCCTTGAAGATGAAATGACACAGGAGAGTTCTGTAATGAAGATTAATCGTTCAGCACGTAGTAGGAAAAATCAAGAAGCGCAAGAATTAGAAGCAATCATGTCAGTTGAAGTAGAAGAAGAAATCGAAGCGCTGGCATCTGATTTAGCTGAAAAAGAAATGGTTCGTCGCTTCCGTAGCGTTTCACGTTCAAAAGATGTTGATCTGGAAGAAGAATTTGACGAAGAATTCAACAAGTATTACCGCGCAATTCGCCAAAAAGCGTTGAGACGCGCAAAGCAATTAGCTCCTGCGACAAATGACTTAGAAGCGACTATTGAGGGGGATTACGAATCTACTATCGGTGGCGTTGGGGATGAAGAACCATTAGGCGATTTTGCCAGTGAAAAACGCTATGGTAGGTCAAGACGTGGTTATGCACGCAGAAACGCTGATGTTAATGAGGCAATCTTGACTTCACTGGATGAAATTCGTAATGACCAATCTGCATTACGTAGCGAAATTGAAGAATTACGCTATGACAATGAAGCTGCTCGCACAGATGATGCCGCATTAGTTGAACTGATTGCTGAAAAAGCATATGCGAATGGAAAGCGCTCTGCGTTACGTCGTAAAACACAAACAGATGTCATTGAACCAGCTGACATTGAAATTGACGGCGCTACAGTGGAAGATGTTGAAAATCTTGCTTCTAAGCGTGCCGCAATGCGTCGCAAGAATGCACAAAGGCGTGCATGGCGTGATGAGGATATTGACGTGATTGAAGAAGATTTTGACGACGAAGAAGATTTTGATGAAGATGATCTCGAAGAAGCTGTTGCATCTTATGGCGGCTATAGAAGTGACGATGAAGATGAAGCTATCGCTTCTGTGCGTCGCGCTGCTTACCGCAAGACGTTGAAACGCTTAAAGCAACAAGAAGGGTTTGCGTCTGATGAAGATGAAGCCATCTTGAGCGATGTATTAGGCGAAAAGCGTTATCGTGCTAAAGCTGCTAAAAGCGTTGACACAAATAGCGCTGAATATTGGAGACAACGCGCAATTAAAGCTGAACAAGCAGAAGCTCCAAATCAGCGCGGTGGGTTCTCAAGAATTGGAAGTATCACGGATGAGGCAGACCGTGAAGGCGCTTATACTCGTGCGTTTAAATCATGGATGCGCGGTGGATTAAACCCCATGAGCGAAACAGAAAAGCGTATTTTATACGCTAAAGGCACAATGAATAACTCTGATGTTCGTGGTACTTCTTGGTTAGGCGATCCAGCAGTTAAGGGCTATTTTGGTAGCGTTGATCCATCTGGTGGTTTTGCTGTTCCTCCCGATTGGGCAGATGAGTTGAATACCAACATCATGGCTGCTACCGCGATGGCAGCAGAATGTCGCACTCGTACTACAACGTCCGATACGTTAATCCAGCCTAATGTTATCACTACTGATGCGCGTCGTGCTGGTAGCGCTGTTGTTCGCTGGCCAGGCGATGAGCAAGTTGCTGATCCAACATTAGTTCATAGCACAGAATCCAGCACGTTTTCGCAGTTGAAACTTCCTATCCACTTAGCAATGTTACATGACGTTGTGTCAAATAACATGCTAGAGGACGCGAGCTTCAACACGCAAGACTACATTAGTCAAACGTTTGCGGAAGCTATGGCAGTCGATTATGACACTTTTGTCTGGAGTGGTGATGGGCAAGGTAAACCTCAAGGTATTGTTACTAACGAGCAAGTTACTGGTCATGAGTCACTAGGCACTGCTACAGTCGGCGGTTATGTTCCATCAGGCAGTATTTATGGGTTGACCAACACTGATGCGCTAGTCAGGATGTACCAGCATTTACCAGCGGGTTATAGAAAAAATGCAAAGTGGTACATGAGCCAAGATACTGGTCGTCAATTGATGGAATTAAAGAATGCTAATGGCGATCCTTTATTCTTTGATCGCAACAGCGGCATGTATGGCCATCAAATGCCTGAACTCTTATATGGTCGCCCTATTGTGTACAATGAATGGGCTGATGACGCAGTAGAAGGCAACTTCCCGATTATCTTCGGTGACTTGCAAAGAGGTTATTTAATTGGCAAGCGCGTTGAATTCTCTATCCAACGCTTCGATGACAGCTACTATGCAATGAGAAATCAAGTGTTGTTCCTTGCTCGTGCGCGTGTCGGCGGTCAAGTCTGGCAACCAGCCGCGTTGAAAGTCTTGAAAATCGGCATGAACTAGTTAACCAGTGGGGTGTAAAAGCCCCACTATCATCTTATCAACAACTGTCTATAGGAGTTAAAATATAATGGCACACAATTGGGACGGTAGTAATAAATTGCGTTCTTTAATCAAACCAATCGCTCAAGGTTCACTGAATAGCCCTTGGTTATCCCCCTTTGCAACTGGTGGCGTTCATGGCAACGCAAATAGATCGGTTTTCTTGTTCTGGTTTGACCAATTAACAACAGGGCAAACTGTCGCTGTACAGTTATGGCAAGCTAAAGATGCAACTGGAACTGATGCAAGGGTGATTACTGAGGCTGCGTTTGTAGTTGATGAGACTAATGACGGCGCATGGAAATCAATTGAAATTGCACCTGGTGCATTCATTGATGCTCAAGGCTATAAGTATGTTCAGGCGCGTGTTGTTTTCTCTAGTGGCACTGCTGTTTGGGGCTTATCTGTGGTTAACCATGAGTTAAGAAACCCAGGCGAATACGGTCAGGATGAAACCTATAACGAACAAGTCGCGGTGTTTGTTGCATACTAATGTGTTGTTGCAGTCGTTAAAATTTAAGAAGGCGACTGCAATTCCATATTAAACAAGCACAGATAATTACACAAAAACACAAAAACGCAAACTATATCTTTTTATTTTTGCCTTGACGATGCAATACCCGCCGCGTATGGGTTGCGGTCAAGGCAATTTAAATAAGGTGACATGACAAGCGAGGGCATTATGGCAACAAATGATTTAAAATATTGGCAACAAAATAACTCTAATATCGCTCAAAGGCAAATTGGCGCAAATGACGCTAACAACGAAGCATTCGTCTTTGGCGCACGCGCTGGCATCCCAACTTTTGTGCCGTGGCAAGGCGGTTTAACTGCATTGGCATTGGGTTCACCAAACCATGTCGCATTATTTGACCACTTTATTGTTAATTCACCTAGTGTCAATCCAGGTGGTTTTGGTCAAACGGTTGGTGATGATAGCGCGGCTACATTGTCGGGTGAGCCTGGCGGGGTATTAAAGTTAGTAGCTGGCCCAGATGCAGATGATTATGTCTCAATTGCAGCGGGTTTAAATTGGTACACTGGCGCATTCAATGATGCTGGTTATATCTACTTTAATACAAACGTCAAGGTTGGTGCTTTAGCTGATGTGGTGTTTGAGTTCGGCATCGCTGACTACGTTACTATGACTGACGGGTTTGCATTCTCAGATCACTCTGTTGATGCAGTCACATCTGTGGCTGATAATGCGACAATATTCGCTTTCGATCCAAATGAAGCGAGTCCTAATTGGGTTTTAAACACCGCAAGAAATGGCTTTAATCAAGCATATGATACAGGTATTCCTGTTGAACTTAATGTTTGGACGCAATTAGGGATTGTTATCACACCTACTGGCGATGCTTTGTTCTATGTTGGCAATCGCTTAATCCATATAATCGAAGAAGCCATCGCCTTAAATGTACAAATAACCCCGTGGGGTTCATTGCACACATTAGCGGCGGGTGAAGTTGAGGGAAGTATTGACTACCTTTCTATGGTAGGTGAAAACCCGAACGTTTCTTAATAGCTTATACAATTAAGCGAAACAGCCGATAGCCACAGAAATTGTCGGCTATCGGCTGTTTTAATTTCAGGAGATATGTCGTGTCAGAATTTATCAAATCAGCATCAAATGGTACAGTTTTTACATTACACAACGAAACACCTTATGATGGCAGTCAGCCTGATCCACCTATTCCATTAACAAATCCAGAACACCCATTAAACGGGATGTTGCTGTCTAATGGCAATTTTAATGCAGTATGGGTGTGGTTTGAAACATTGGAAGGCTACGATGGCACTGTTAACTTTGAAACAAGTCCCGATGGTGAGGTCTGGTTTCCGATAGAAGGGTTTGAAATGGGCGATCAAGCGACAATAAATGCGTCAGTAACCCCTTCTGATGGCACATCATACGTGATACCTGTACTTAGAAATACTTATTTCAGAGCAAGATTATCAGGTGGAACTGAAGGGGCAATTAGCGCCTATGCGTTTTTTACTCACACAAGCGTCACTGGGGGTTAAATATGAGCAGCCTAACATATGCACTTATCAGTGACTTTGAACAAGCAAAAGACATCGGCAATACGGGTGGTATTGTTGAGGACATGAATTTAAAAGATAATCGTACTCAAATTAATGATGAGAAGATACGCGATTATCTGCGCCACGCCACTAGGTATATCGAAACTTATACAAGGCGTAGCTTTTTCCCGAGCCGACAAGTTAGGGAATATCCTATCCCTAATTCTTTTTTTGATTTATCTAGGCGACGACTTCCATTTGCTGAATTGATTGTTGATGCTGACCTCATTGCCATTAATGAGATAAAAAATGGCGAACAGCTATTAACCGATAAAGACTATTATTTGTTGCCATTGAATACAAAACCACATTATGCAGTAGGGTTGAAATTCCCTAAAGCATGGGGTGGGGGATGGGGATATTCTTATCCTTATGCAGCTAGAGTTAACGAAGGTGTAATAAAAATAGATGGCATTTGGGGATATGCGGAGAGCAGACCTAGCCGATCTTACCCCCATGATTTCTGGATAAAAATAAATGGATCACTAAACGCCAACATTGATGCAGTCACGCGCCAAATTGCATTCACAGTTCCTCCTGATGCTATTTTCGATAACTGGGGAGAACGTGCGTTTTTAGAAGGTAGACTTATAAAGATGGGCGATGAGTTTATGCAAGTAACTGGTGTTGACAAAACGAAAGTGACTGTTATTCGTGGCGTTAATGGGACAATAGCAACTAGTCATCTTTCAACGACTGAAATACATCGGTGGAATGTTGTTGAGGATATAGTCCAAGCCTGCTTACAGGTTGCTAAGACGTGGCGTGAAGCTGTATTGCAAACAGGCGGTAGGTTGGGTGTCTCTGATATGAGCGTTGGTGTTGAAATGGGAATACCAGCCGATGTATTAACAATTATCAAGTCTTATCAACGTTCCATGATTTTAGAATAAGGCGGGAGGAAATATTTATGTCATATAGAAGCAGGGTAAAACAAGCTGAACTAGAAGGGCAGTTAGAAGCGCAAAAAGTTTTCAACGTGAGAACTGTTAGTGATACAGTCGATCAGGTAATTGCCATGCTCGGCAAAGAAGCTGAAAGAGAACCTGAGATACAAGCGGCTGTAGGAACACTCTTAGCAACTAAACGATTGCTGAAAACATATAGCCAAAGGTTGTTAAATTCCCCCAATAAAACGGTGAAAAAGAGATAACCTTATGTCAATATTAACTGTTCCAGCAAGATTGGCACTCATGCTAGTTGATGCACACCCAAGCATCACAAATGCTTATCACTATACAAGGTCTAACATTGATCTCGCTAACCGTCCTTGTTGGCTCGTCTTTATTGAGGATGAGGCGTATCCACAAGAGTCTGCTGGTGAAGAACTCGCAGAACAAGGCTATTCACTTGCTTACATTGGGAAAACTTATAGCGATCCTAGTGGCACTGAAAGTCAACGATATGAGCAAGAAGCTAGAGAAGTGGCAGTGGCAACTGTTCGCTACTTCTTAGAACACCCCATGTTGCAGGTAGCTAACAGGCGAGGATTGCTGGATGGGCCACAAACAAGCCTGTCAGGTGTTAACCGAACACGATTAGATCGTCGTAGTGGGGTTACGCTCTATACTCGTGATGGCGTAGATGCTGGTGCATTTTGGGGCTTTACTATTGAGTTAACGGTTATTAACCAAATCGTATATAACGAAACAGGCATACCATAAAACGTGGAACTCCACGTTTTTGAAAAATGCCTTAAAACCTTTGGTACAATATAAATCATATCGTGCCTAAAGATATAAATTAATTAATTTTAAGAGGATAAAAGAGATGGCACAAATTAGAACTGGTGATGCTCACGGTTTATATAGGGTGTTTATTGGATTAGTTGATGATGCTGGCTATAACTACGGAACGGCTGGCCCTGGCGTGTTGCCTGGCACAATGATGTCTCCGTATATGGTGCGATATGCAACAGACGCATCATTAACTTTGCCAGATAGAACAGTGATCGACTTCACGGGTGGCGATGTATGGACTGGTGCATTTGTCTATGGTATCACTTCACTCGGCACTTTTGAAATGACCTTATCAACTGCTGATGCTGACTTATCTGCTATGTTATCTGGCAGTCGTGTTGACGGAACATTAAATGCGCGTCAAACAATCTGGTCTGATAATATTATGGAATCGTCACCGCCTCAGGCATGGATGTTAATTGTATTCCGTATTCAATCAAAAGACCCTGGCTCGGTAGGTGCGAATAAATTTATTTCAATTCTATTGCCGCGTACTTGGGCAACGCCTAAAGGGTTTTCTTCTGGGCCTGCGTTCCAAGCTCACTCGCCTACAGGCTATACTGTTGTGCCGACTACTGGTGATCGTTTCCCTTGGGGCTTGCCATTTGCTTGTACTGATATGGGATTGTCTAATAACATGGCCCCAAATGTTTACATCATCACTGATAACCCTGTTCATACTGTGGGGTATATCGCACGACCAACGCAAGCAACAGAAACGGTTACTTTACCATTCTTGCCAATTGCGCCGATTAGTGCGCCGCCCGATTCAGAAACAGACTCATTGCAAACGTACATCAATGGTCGTAAGGCTGATGCTGATTCAGTGTCACTTACAACTGCCGCAGTTACAATTAGTCCTTTAGCGCCTGCTACAGAGTTTGCAGGTGGGGAATACATCGGCATCTTCTATGAAACACATTATGTTTCATCAAGCGCTGGCTCTATTGTTTGTTAGTATTTGCATCAAGGCAGATCATGTTATTTGCCTTGATGCCTCATTATGGAGAGTTTGAAATGACTGTTAGTATCAGAACTATTGATGATAAGCGCATTGGGGTTCGAGAAATCACAGATAAGGGTGAATATCGCATTTCACAAACACCCACACGTTACCCCAATGGCGCTTTCTATTCGCAATCTACAGCAGAAGCAACGCCCACAACTGTTTATTTTGGACATAAGGGGCAATTCTTCTATTATGTTCCTGCTGGACACGCTCGCATTTCTGATGAACTGTCAGAAGAATTGTTAGCTATTGTGGATGCTGCCGTTGCGCCTTATTTAGAAGAAAATAAGACCCAAGAAGAAAGCACATCCGAGACGAAACGTGGCGGGAAAACCACAAAGCAGGTTGATGCTGAACAAACTGAAAGTAAAGAAAGCTAAAATTAAACATACCGCTGATAAGCCGTAATGGAGTATATAATGAGCAAACGTGCAACTTTTTTCCACAAAGCAATTACTATTGAGTCCAATGCCTTTCAAACCATTGCGACAATCACAAGATTACAAGGGATCAAGGATCAAATTAAACTTGCATTCCCAAATGCTTATGATTCTGTGGCTACAGATTATGCGTGGCGATTAGTCTTTACAACAAATATGATCTTTAACTGGGATGTCTTGCCAGACTTGCCCGAAGAATATCACAATGTTGAGAGTTGGTGGAATATGGTTCAGAAAGGTGAGCAATTAGAAATATGCTATGAGTATTTCTCTGAAAATATCCCCTACCATATCCTTGAAGAATGGGATGAGGCTCTTGCTAGTCTACAGAAGATATACAAGCCTGTCAGGGAAGAAATGACCCAAAAAGGCACAGATGGAGAACCCATTGACCCAAACTAGCTAAGAGCCAAGCCGACTTTAGAGATGAGGTTAGGGCTTGGTTCAAAGACATGGCTAATGATAAAAAACAAGACGTGTTCGGTGAGCCAGAGGAATGGGCATTTGATTATCCTTGGGAGATAGTAAGAACAGGTTTCTGGCTTTGGAAAATGAGTGGGTTTCAACGCTTATATACCCAAGATGAAGTGATGGTCTATGATCCTAAGTGGATTGGTGATATGTCACTTGCCTATACCATATATTCTCATAAGAGCAACACATCGCCTATCATGGCTTTGTATGAACAATGGATTGCTCAGAATGGCAATAAGCCAGCAAGTATCAGCGCTTTACGCGCTATTGACCCTTATTCTAACGATGGCAGCAATAATACACAACAAAGCAATAGTATCCCAAAGGGAAATATGAGGCGAATTAACGGAAAATAATTTCTTTTGGATACAAAGGTGAAATATGGCTAATAAAAGCGACAACTCAATCATCTTTGATATTCAGGTTGGCCCAACGCAAGAAGTTGCAAATGTATTGCAGAATCTTAGCAAGCAGGTTGATAACGTTGGCAAATCCATAAAGGCAGTCAATAAATCACTTCCTGATATGCTAACGGGTGTCAACAAAGAAGCTCTTAGCAAGATTGCTAAAGATATGTCTACTATCGAAAAAAGCGTAACCTCACTTCGTGGGGTTATGACTGATTTCGGTTCAAGAACTAGTGCAGCAAACAAAGATGTCGAAGAAACATTAAAAGATGTCAACAATGAATTAGATAAGTTTAATAGCGGTGCAGGAACAGCAACAAAGCTAATCCCAGAATCACTAGATAAAGCTAAAAAAGCTCAAGATGACTTAACTGGCGCGGCAAAACAGACCACCGAAGAATACCGAAAAATGCAGAAGGAGGCTAGTAAGGTAAGGCCTCCGCGTCCGCGTGATAGCAGTGGTCGTTATTTGCCTGCTGGTGGCAGTGGTAGCAAAGAACCTAAAAAGTCTGAGCCGAGTACGCCAGATGCTCCATCGGGGTATTCACAGTGGACAACGAAGTTTGCAGAGACAAATGCGGAAAAGATTAAAAACTTAGGCTTAAGTTTTGACCTTTTAACCAAAAAGACAGCAGGCTTAGACACATCACTGAAATCTATGATCCCAACCATTCAGGGAATCATAGATTTTGCATCTAACGCAAAAAGCGCATATGGTGAGATAAAATCATCATATGATAAGGTTGCTGGACAAACCAAGCAATTCAGAGATATAAGCGCTTCAATGCAAAGATTTGAACGCAACGTAACGCGAACAAATGCGGCATTACAAGCTACAAATACCCCTTTAACGAAGCAACAGGCTTATATGGGGCAATTAGCGCAACGCGCAGGACAACTTGGTAAAGCTGCTAAAGTTGCATCCAAGTTAATAGGGCCTTTAACTGCCGCTATAGATGGTATTCAGTTGGGTGTATCAGTAGTTGATTGGTTGCAAGGAACTGCGCCCGATCAAATTAAAAAAAGCCTTGATGTTATCAATCGTAAGATGCAAGAGAATGTCGAATTAACAGATACTTTAAGTCGTTCAAATGCCAGAGAAGCTATCAATGATGAAGTTGAAGCAATACGCTTGCAAATTCAAGCTCAACAAGAATACATCAATGAAGTTAATAAAAATTCCACAAAATTAACTGGCATCAGCGATAAGATCAGGACTATCTTAGGTCACGCCATCGGGGATGAAACAATCTACGGTGAAGCTGGCAAGGAAATGAGTGAAGCAAATAAAGAAGTCGCTGAGTTGCAAAAGCGGATGGAATACTTGCAAAGCTCAACTGTTCAAGCTAAATTGGCACTTGCTGAATACAGAAATGAACTAGATCGACAAGCATCTGCTATTGAAGATTCAATAGCTTCAAGAACAGATGACTTAAGCAAAGATCGTTTAAGTATATTTAAACAACAACGCGAATTAGGTCATGATCTAATCAATCTTGAAAAGCAACGCGGTGAAGAAATGCGTAGCGTTATTCAATCACGGATGGAGCAAGACCGAAAAGCACAAGAAGAACATGATAAGCAAATGTTAGACATATCATCTCGCCACAGAGAGAATGTTATGTCTATGCAGGCGACACATAATAAACGCTTGGTTGAACTAGATAAACAGTATCAAGACAGTACAATTAAATCAAATCAACAACACTTAAAAAACCTAGAGACAACTAGAGAAAGTTATCGCAAGTCGGTTGCTGATACTAACAAAAGCTATCAGGAGAACCGCGCTAAACAGCGCGAACAACACGAAAAACAGATAGCTAAGATCGAAGAAAATTACATTAAAGATCGCGTGAAACGTCAAAAAAGCCTAGCAGAACAGCTATTTGAAGCTGAAATGGCGAATGATGCCTTGCGGCACTTTATGTTACGTCGTGAGGCAGAAAAGACTGAACAAGAAGCAGCAGAATCGCACAAAGAAAACTTAGCTGAAACACGTTCCGATTTCCAAGAACAGCAAGCAGAAAACGCAAAACAACATAAAGAGCGTTTAGCTGAAATGGCAACTGAGCATAAAGAGCGCATCGCGCAAATGCGACAAGAACAAGTTGAACGTCTGAAAGAAGCTAAGGCGCAATTTGAAGAGTCAGTTGCACAAGAGAAGAAAAACCATGCAGAACAAATGCGTGACTCAGAAGTTGCATTCCAGAAAGAAAAGTCTGAGGCTGAAAAACATCGCCGTGAACAATATGAAGAAAACAAGCGTTCTCGCGCCGAAGAAGATCGCGCGTTTGCTGAAAACACTCAGCGACAACGCCAACATCTTCAAGATTCGTTCGCGCTTGAATTAGAGTATTTCCGAAACCGAGAAGAAGCCTTGATGGAATTCATCTCGCGTGGCACAAAAATATCTGATGCTCGCTCCGCATTCCAAAATGCTATGAGGACTGGTAGTAGTGATGTCGGCAAAGAAGAAGCCACCTTAATTGCATCAGCGCTCGAGAAAGAATTACAGCGTATGCGTGAAGGGGGTATTGAAACTGAGGCGCAAATTGCTCAGTTTAATGCTGTCACGCAAACACTAGAAGAATTTAACCGCGCTATTGAAACTGGTCACGTTGATCTTACAAAGGTCATTAATAGTCCTGCATATGCAACTATCGGCAGTGATATTGTTAACGTTGTTATGGATGGCGTTAGCGCAGGTATTAACGAACAATTCGTAGCATTAGAAGATTCATTGAAAATTGATCTGACTTATGCCGACGATTTTTCGCGCGAAACAGCCAATCTGTTTAAAGATATTGAGAGTGGCTTACAAGATGGTCAAGTGATGGTCTTAGATAACCATCAATCAACCTTATCCCAGTTACAAGAACAAGAATCTATTGCGAATTCTCAACGATTAGAAAATACTGCACTTGCAAACGAGAACATTCTTGCTCAACAGACTGTCTTTAATGAGCAAGAAGCCAGTCAAGTAAGTGAGCATCAGAATAGCTTGCAAGAAATTGGTTCACAATCTAGGACGCAACAATTAGATGATGAGCGCCAATTTTCAACAGATCGCGCCGATGCTGCATTGCAAAGTTTTGATACTATCTTAGAGAATGAGTCTGCTCATCAATCTAAGGTGTTAGAGTTAACTCAGAAGCATTTTGAAACCATTTATGAATTAGAGCAGACCAATCAGCAAGCATTAATTGAATTAAACGAAGAACGCTTTAACAATGAATTAGAACGAATTACAGAACAACAAGCAACCATAGCTAAGTTGTGGGATGACTATATTAGCCAATTCTCTAAAGGTCTGCAAAACAGAACCCGCGATTTAATGAAGGGTGTTGAGCGCACAACTGCATCAGGCGCTAATTCAGTTATCCAAATACACTCAACGATGATGCAAAATATTGCTCAAATCACATCTACTGGATTTAATGCAATTGCCGATCAAGCAAGACAATTGCAAAACTCGATGAAGGTAAGTTCATCTACATCAACTTCCAAGTCATCTACTAAGTCTACGGGTGGTGTTAAGGTTACGTCTGGCAGGGGGTTATTGGCTGCTAGAGGGGCTTATGTTGATAAGCCAACACTTATGGTTGCAGGTGAAGGTAAATACCCTGAAATTGTTGTTCCTTTTGATAAGAGTAGGGGTATTCCAAATGAAGCCATGAGTGCTTTCGCGTCTGCATTCGAGAATTCATATAATAGGATAGGTCAACCTATTGACTATCCTGCTGTTAGAAATCCAAGCGATGCCGTTATACAAAGCCTTGCAAATGCTTTGTATAAAAACACCACACCAGTGGGGTTAAATATTGATAATATCCAAATCGGAGGCAACATAACTAGAGATGAAGTTATGGCTAACTTCCACTTATTGCAACAGGCGCTAATAGATATATTCAACAGTAGCATCAACAAAAGCTAACTTAAAGCCATGTATAATTAATAGGTAATGATTGATAAAAAGAGATAATCATGCCGACAATTATAGATGGCTTTTTCATGATGAAAGGTTGGGTATCTCGGTCTGAGTTATACCTGAATGGGCATAATATGGCTTCATTGCCACTGCAATCTGACATGCGTAACGGGCGCGTTTGGATTAGACCAGGTAATGAAGCAGATGTTATTTATCATGCGCGATATGTTGATACGCCAACTCAACAGAGATGGGCATACGGCGGGGTTACTTTTAAATGGCCCTTAGTGAATCTATCTCCGCTAATGGTGAAATATATCCGTGATGAGTTTTTTTCAAGCTCAGTTGCAACCCCATTTTATCAACAATCAATGTCTAACAAAATTACTGTGCAGACTTTCAACCGCGCATCAGGGCAATGGGAAGTTTATCACACATGGGCTAAGTTTGCTGATGTCTCATCTGAGGCAACCCCTCAAGCAGGGGGGTATAGCGACTTGATGGTTACATTTACTGCGGTTAAGCCTGCCCCAGAAGGGCCTAACTTAACAATATTGGTTCAATATCAAGATGAGTATTTCCAGTCGGCTAGTGGTACTATTACTGCTAATTTGCGTAATAGCGGTGATGATTACACGCTATCTACATCAACTCTCATCTGGGATATTCCAGCAAATGTGGCGCTGAATAGTATTAACACATCAATAAACATTGAATATAGCACTGATAATGGCGAAACATGGTCGGCAATTCAACCGCCACTGAGTAATGTAACAAATATCCGAGCAATTTACCCACCATCTATACCACCTCAAACTAATGGCGGAGCTATTATATTAACCATTACACCATTTTCAAATGCCACGTTCTTTGATTCTATATTCACTGCGTCAACTGCTGGTGCGACAGACGCAATACAAAGCGATGTTTTACAAGTTGAGCCATTTAACCCAATTGCTTACAACCCGTACTTATACCTTAATGCCTCAGAGAGAGCGTATAGCGACATTAATGCTACCATTTTGTGTCAAGATGCTGACCCAGTTGCTACATGGGGAGAACGATCAAGTACGCAAAATCTTAGATTAAGTCAATCGGATATAACAATGCGCCCCATCTATACAGCTAGTGCAATAAATAGCTTACCAGGTATAACTTTTGACGGGTTAGACGACAATCTTTTCGCAACGGGGTTAACATCAACAACTGGATCGCAACATTCCGTTTTTATCGTGTGTCATCCAACAAATAGTGCTAGTGTACCAGGTAACGAAACACTTATGTCATCTAATTCTCTGCAAGGTGGTGTATTGGTGTCAACCCCTGAATGGCAACATAAAACGCAATTAACCCCTTTTACAAGCGTAGGGGTGCGTGTTAATTCTGGCGCTGGCATAAGTTTTTCTAACAATGCGACAAACACACCACAGGTATTATTGTTTCAACTTAGAGATAGCGGTGTTTTTGATTTATATCGAAATGGCGTTCATATCAATACCATTACATCAAGTCTCGCAAGTATGAATATATTTTCAAGCAGATTAGCCATTGGATGCTCATCATTCGCATCTGCTTACTTCAATGGCATTATCAGCGAGATCATCGTCTATGCGCCTAACCTAGATGCGCCTAAGAGAACAGCTATATTTGACTATTTAATGCAAAAATATGATATTTCATAGGAAGTTAATATGCCTATTCCTGGCCCATTATTAAATTTAGTCCGCAACTCTGGCAACCAAGTTGTTGTGCCAACTTATAACTATTGGCCTGCACAAATGATTGCCAGAGGATACTTGACTGAAACGCCGTTGCAATATCCTATCGGCAGATTAAGCGTTGCTTGGAACGGAGGCCGCTATCAAGACATTGAAGCTGGTATGTTATGGATTGTTCGAGCAGGGGTAAATCGTGATCTTGTTTCCTATGGTGTAGTTAGGCGTGGAACAGCTAATCAACTGCAATTATATATTGACGGAAAATCAAGAGGTGATCCAGGTATCGGACAGGGACAAATATCTGCCTTTGATGCTGGACAAGAAATAATGGTTTATAGTGTAAAACCATTATGGTCGCTGGTTAGCCGCATTGTTGATGGTCAATTTTATAAAGAGTTTGATCTACCTTATGATGGTAGTGGTAGCAATCCTAATCCAGTTGCCAATATTGGTTCATGGCGGCAAGCGTGGGCCAACAGCAGTGGGGTAGCTGAGTTCACATTTAGTGCTACTAATAGTTTTGGCTGGCAAGGAAAGTTAATAACGGGGTACTCGTGGCAACTTCCAACGGGTGCAGTTATTGTCAGCGGGACAATCAATGAACCCGTTATTACTATTCGTCTGCCACAAGGTTTTCATCGTATCCGCTGTACTGTGTCAGATAGCAGTGGGAAAAGCAGTATAGCAACTAGGCCCATATGGGTTAATGGTGATGACTTCCCACCCCTATCTGAACAAATGGCATTTCAGATAAACTCTGATACTCAAAATAGGCAGGGAAGATCACAAAATGTCACTTTCGTTGGTGAGTTAGATAAAGATACATTTTTACCAGGTGTTCCTATTTTTTATACTGAAACGGTGTATATTGATGGCATACCAGTGTCAGATAATTCCATAATTACCACTTTCGCTGGTTTTGCCAGCGCTGAAACACACACGATTGATCTGTTAAGTGGAGAGAAAGCTACAACAGTCGATGTATTAGGCCCATTTCAAAGGATGGAAGAAATACCGATGGTTAGTCAAGCTGTAGTTGAAGTCCCCGCGCCATCATCTTGGACAGATATAGGTGAGGGGCTAGGTATCCCTCAATTTGTAGCTTGGTATATCTTGCGTCACCATTGTACATATTTAGAGTTGTTTGACTATCGCTTTTATTGGGATGTTAATCCTGAAACAAATGAGCCAGATAACGAAAGGAAATTGAACTGGGGATTTAATGGCAGTTCAATCGCTGAATATCTATTGCAGGTAGCTTCTGTTATCGCAGGTAACATCGGGTGTATATCTGATGGATCACTGTATCTAAGGCGTGATCCAATGGTGGAGAGCAGCGCATATCGAGATAGCCTTGATGTCAGAATGACCATAACTGCAAATGAAGAAACTGGCATAGTGGATATTGTTTCACCAGTTGAAATGCCTAAGCAGTATGCTAATCCAGTTGGCACATTGAAAATATTTTCTATGTCTTATCAAGGTGGCGGTGAGGACTTCGTTGCATCATTTGGCTCAATTGCACCTGGTTATTACCAAATGCAAGCAAATGGAAGTCAGGATGAAGATAGCATTATCATTAAATCTAATAATGGGATATTACAAGGTCAGCCTGGATTTAGATTAAGCAACCAAGATAGGACAAATGAAATATCAGGTCATATGTTGGCAAAAAGAAATAACCCAACACCAGAAATTGCGTTATCATTAAAACGCAATATGGATTTTTTTGATCCCGCGTTGATGCTATGGACTAGGCTCAATCTTAGAGAAAATTGGAATCCCAGAAAGCAACTTGTTAACTTTCGCACATTGCCAGTATCAGTTGAGCGTTCATGGGAAGAATCCGATAATGGGGTATTCACAAAAAACGTAATTCTAACGGTTGAACCAGAAACTTTTGGGCAACCAGGTGAGACTTTCATTTTAGATAAAGGTGGTGGGGCAACATATCCACCTATTACGCCTCCCATATTGGTAGATACTGCCATTAATGATGATGATCGCAATTTAGAACAGATCATGAATGAAACAGGGGCGTTATTTGCTGTTAATGCTGTTGGGCGATTTGCGCGTAATAAGAACGGCAAGAACTGGGTAGATATTGGCTCAATGCGAAATGGAAATGCGCTAGTCAGAGTTAATGACTTTGCATTTGACTTCTTTAGTGCTTATCCATTATCTGGATTTACTCAAGGGCCATTAGGGATGTGGGTTGCCGCAGCCAGAGAAAGTGCTTCTAATTCTGGTGTGTTTGACACGCTATTAATTTACTATACACCCAACGCATTAGCTCAAAGCCCTACTTGGACTTTACAATATCAAAACTCTTTGCCATCAGATATTCATGGATCAATTCGCATTCGATCCAACCCTGAGATCAATGGATATGTTGCTTGCGTTGTGCAGTCAGCGCGGGGTAATTACTGTTATAGAACTACTAATGGTTCATCTTGGAGTGTTACGGCTATGGGAGATATTTTACCAACAGCTTCATTATCTCCTGTAAGAAAAGAAATAGACTTTGCATTTCAAGGAAGCATGTTAGTGTCATCTGGATATAGCAGCGCATCAGGTGGATATAGACTAGGGTATTTCACAACACCTGTTACAAATTGGGTTTTTGCAGTTGATAGCCCAATCGGTGATACTTCATGGCCTACAGTTGAAGCTACATACGCAGGAGGGCCTATCTATGCCACTCGTATCACTGCATCAGAAGGTAGTACAAATAGCCAGTTAGGAGAATTAGTTAGGGAACTAGGCACTCAAACAGCATATGGCGTAGAAGGGAGTAGAGTGCCAACGTTAGTGCATACTGCAACAGGAGGGCTAAATATTAGCGATGTTGCCGTAACAAGGCGCGGATCGCCTGATAGCGGTTTGGGGTTAGGTGATCCGCAACTTCCTGCATTTGCTGGATACACTGATTGGCGTGTGCCGACACCAACTGGCAGGGAATACGGCATATGCGCCAGTGGTGATATGGAATCGTACTTTTTAGATGATGGGTGGATACCTAATCTTCGTGGTGTGCGTGCGCCATCTGATTTTGATGGTGGGACTCCAATTGTGAAAATACATTTCACTTTTGATTTTAGGGGTTCAATAGATATGGGGCGTTTCTCTACTGGTGGCAGGTTCGCATATAATTCAACTACTGGTTCAAGTTGTATGAATCCCTATTGGGTTGGTATATATACCGTATTCCTAGAGCTATATGATAGTGACGGCATACTTAGAAATGTGTTTTATAGAATCGAAGATAACCTACCATTAAATGCTGGATGGCTTGGGTGGGGCATAGATACAGCAGATGCCTATGACCCGTTGCATGTCTACAACACATATGCAACTGATTTAAGCCCAGATGCGATGAAGGATATACGCCGCGTTGTATTAAAGTTTGAAATGCCAGCAGAATCTAGCAATGGCTTTGGAACGCCGATGCCATCATTGCGTTTATGGGACTTTACCATAGATAACTACATCATGGAAGAATTAGACCTATTCCGTGTATTTAATATAACAACTGTACCTTATTATGAAGATATTACATATAGCGCAGATGGAAGTCCACAAACGCGAGCCGTGCCAACTGCGCCTTATGCGTTATCTATCGACCCTTTAGACAATGCTACGATTAACGCAGTTTTTGAAAGAAATACATTCGGTGTGCGTCAGTTAGCTTTCTCTCAAGACTTTGGTAGTAGCTGGTTTATACCTACCACTGATGCAACTGATTTGCGAGGACTGAGAATTGCTAGTGATTTTGGTATTGCTTGGGGCATCAATAGATTAGAGATTTCTACTGATGGGTTTTTAGACCCCAGTAATACAGTAAATGTTTTAGGTGATTGGCATTCTTCTATTGACGGTGGTGGAAAATTCCGCGTATTAAAAGGCGTTCTAATGCCAGAACAAGGGGGATAAATAAATGCCAGACGATTATTTAGATGATCTTAATAGATTTAAAAGAAGCCTAGATGATGTTTTAGGCGATGCTATTCGTAAACCATTTTCTGCACGACTTGGGTATATGGATGAAAATGGTCAAGTTCATGTTCAAGTGCCAACTGATCGCAGTGACTTACCAAATAGATATTATTTCCATGAAGCAGGTGGCACAGGTTATCAAGGCGAAGCGAATATGCAGCCTGGAGCATTAGCGTCATGGCAAATTCGATATAATACCCCTATTCGCGTAAGAAAAGATGCCTTAAGCGGCGAGTGGGAAATTATACAGCTTGACAGCCGCTTTGCTCAACAATTCTTTGACGGCGTGACGCAAGAAGATGAAGTAATTTATTATTATGAAAAATTAGCGCCAGGTCTACTAACAGCTACATTTCCACCAAGCATGAAAGCTAAGGTCATACAAGGGGCATATCGGTTAAATGATGTTTTTAAGTACATTAACACAATGCAAACAGTTGATTGGGGAATCGCACCACATAATGCCCAAGTGCCAATCGCTAACTTGCGTAGCCGATATGTTTTAGTGCAAGTCAACTTTGAAACTGAACAGCTTGAATATAAGTATGGTGAGATATTTCCGTCACAGTTAAGTTTTTCGCAAGTTCTAACCTTAGACAGCCAAACAGGTGACTATGTTCCTCATGCTGACAATGGGTGTTTTAGAACTGGATATGTTCAATTAACACATGGCATGTCGGAGATAACAAGAAGAAACGTTATCCCGCTACAAGAATACTTAGCGCTTGGTGGGGGTAACGGCGATGGTAGCAATTTAGATAATATAGTTACTGCTAACGGTGAAGTTGTTGTTGACCCCTTAACTGGAAATGTTGTATATATTTAAAAACCCGCTTCAAACCATGCTACAATACCTATTAAATAAAAAGATTTAGGTGGTCATGTCATGCCTTTTCACGATAGTTTGCCATTTAATACATTACATAAATCGCGGCTAGATGGTGGTGAGGATGTTGCGTTACCACCTGTCCCCGAAGGCTTCGGGGATGTATATTGGGCTGCTGATGGTGGCACGGATGGAAATGGCGCTTTATATCTTACCAATGCTGATGGCGATGCTTGGATACAATTTTCATCAGGTGGGGGGGGGGGTGGCGCAACCACGCTAAATGATCTGACAGACGTTGATGTCATAGCAGCACAAAATGGGCAAGTTCTGACTTATAACAGTGCGACTGGTTTATGGCAAGCAAGTGCTATTCCCAGAAACTTTAGTCAATTATTGGATGTGAACGTAACAGGCGTTGCAGATGGTAGAACTATTGCGTATGACATCATATCAGGGCAATGGATACCCGCAATAAAAGTAAGCGCACTTGGTGATCTGGTCGATGTCGCACAATTCACCCAAGCTAAAGGCGACATTATGGCTAGTAACGGCAGTTTATTTAACCGTTTACCAGTTGGTAATGATGATCTTGCATTAGTAGTAGATAGCAATGAAACACTTGGTATGAAATGGGCCATACACTTCCCTGCAAACTTAATATTAACAGCAGATGGGGAAGTATTAGTAGACGCTGATGGAAATGTTATGACTGAGGATTATTAAACACATAGACCATTCCTATGAAACAAATCATTAGGTGAAATTATGGCAAGAATTAGTGAAGCGAATGTAGAATTTTTAAACTTACAAAACAGACCAGATGACTCTTCATATATACCGCTGGCTGGATTTTCGCATTTATATATTAAAAATAGTGCTTTATATATTAGGTTAGATGACAACTCGATAATCCCTGTTGGTGGAGGTGGGAGCGCTACATCTTTAAGTGATTTGAATGATGTCACGTTAACAACTCCAGCTAATGGGCAGATTTTACGCTATAACGGCACAGTCTGGGTAAACGACTCCTTAGAATTAAATGATTTAGATGGGGTTAATGTAACAACTACTTCTAAAGGCGCGGTTCTTGTCTACGATGGTACAAACTTATCATCAATTGGAGTTGGCTCAAATGGCGAGGTGTTGACAGCAGATAGCTCAACAACAACGGGCATCGACTGGAAGCCTAGTAGCGGTGGTTCTGAAAGTCAAGATGCGATGATATTCGCAATATTAGGATGGTAAAACATGGCGATACAACTAAAAGAGAGTCACGGATCACTATCAACTAGCTCTGGCACGATTTTATTATCAAGCCCCAATACACGTATCGTCTTTAGTATGATATTTCATAATAACCATGCTACTGAGGATGCAAATGTAAGAATATCACTATATGATGGAAACATAAATCCTGTTCGGATAATCAACGTAGACCTTAAACCAGATGAGAGCTTAACATTTGACACGAAATTAACATTGATAGCTAATGGTAGTGTCACTGGGCAGAGCGATCAACCTAGTGCGATTGGTTATTGGGTTAGCTATGCGGAGATAGAATAATGGCTATATCAATATTAAAGCCGAATAGCGCTGTTGATGTTCTCAGGTATAACGAGAGCGTAAAAACAGATAATGATGATGCAACAGCAGGGTATCTTATTGATAAAATACTTGCTGGCGATAATGTGTCATTTGATATTATTACGCAAGGTGGCAACCGATCTATTCAAATATCGGCAATTGCTTCTGCGGGTGCAAATACAGTGGCAATTAGCACTGCTGATGAAACACCTGGCACTTTAGAGCAAAAGTTACTTGCAGGTAATAACGTTTCATTAGTAAAGTCAGGATCAACTAATGAGCTATTGACTATTAATGCTGAGGGTGGCTCTGCTCTTGAAACCACATATACCCCTCTAACTTCTGCAAATTGGAATTTACCCGCGCCAGCAGAAGTTCAAACTGGTTTAGACCAATTAGCTGCAAGGCTCAGGGTTGTTGAAAATAATTTCCCTATCAATGCCAGTGTTGTTAATTACACGGCTGATGATATAACCAATTGGGACGGGGATATTAACCCAGGTGAAGTTAATGATGCGCTTGACCAGTTAGCCAGCCGTGTGACATTAATTGAAGCAGGGACAGTTGCTCCAATTGCTGAACAGGTGTCATTTACTCCTACCACATTAGCTAACTGGGGTGGCATTGACCCTGAGCAAGTTAAAGCGGCGCTTGATTATTTAGCAAATCGCATTCAGAACGGGTTAGATGCTTCATTTGTTGGTTATGTTCCTAATACGCCAGCTAACTGGAATGGCGGGATTGATCCAGGCAATACAAATAATGCACTTGACCAATTAGCCAGTCGCTTGAAAATCGTTGAGTCATTTGGTGAAGGTACTGTCAGAACATCATCTAACGATTCAACATCTGGATTTTTGGGACAAAAACTACTTTCTGGAACAGGTATTCAGCTAGTAGAATCTGCTGGCTCTAACAGAACAATTACGATTAATCGTTTAGCTATTGATGCCGCTGATGTTGTTTATACACCAGCCAACTTATCAGACTGGAATGGTGGAATTGATCCTGGCGATACAGATAATGCGCTTGACCAGTTAGCCAGCCGATTGAAAGCGGTGGAGTCAAGTACAACAAACCCTGATGCGGCTAATGTAACTTATACAGATGCTAATCAAGTCAATTGGGGTGGTGTCTCACCAGCTAATGTTAAATTGGCATTAGATAGACTAGCATTAAGAACACACACCCTAGAAGGCAGAACAACAAACATCGAGTCTCAGCTATCCACAGTAAGAGTATCTGCCACTGACTTTCAATCCAATTTCCTCGAAGGGAAAATATGGCCAGGTAACGGCATTAATATCGTCAAGAATGACCCACCAGGCAACATACAGGCGCTTATTGTTAGCGCTACTTTTAATGGAACATCACAAGCTGTCTCTTACGCACCAACAACGCCAGCGGATTGGGTCAATATCGTTGGAGCGCCTGATGATGTCAGAGAAGCACTAGATAACCTAGCCAGTGTGATCGCATTAGGCGCGTCTGTTATTCGATATGCACCTGATGATGATGATAATTGGGATACTGTGCCAAATATCATCGGTTCGGCTTTAGATGAGTTAGCCGCCAGAGTAGAAGTTATTGAAAATGATACAGGTGGGGGTGATGCAACCACTGTTACCTATACGCCAGATGAAAGTACAGATTGGGAAACTGGAAATATCCCCGATTATGTACAAGGTGGTTTAGATCAACTTGCGTCTAGGGTAAAAACGATTGAAAGTGGTTCACAAGCATTAACAGGGTTCTTCTCATCTAATACGCTAATTGATGATGATTATACAATTCTTGCAAACCATCAAGTGGTTTATTATGGTGCAGTAGACTATACAGAAAACGGAAGTATTACAATTGAGCCAGGTGGTGAATTAATCATTAAATCGGCTCTTGATTTTGATAATACAGTTCGCATCGCGCATACAGCCACCGATTTGAATGATTGGATCAATAATGAAAATCCAGATAATGCACAAGAAGCTATTAATCAACTAGCGAGTAGAGTAAGTTTGGTTGAAGCTGGAACAACATATGCGGTAGTGCGTTCAAGGTCAATTGTTATCCCGCAATCGGGTAGTGCAGTGCTATCATTTGACCCCTATGCTGATACGCATTTAGAGACTGCAAACATAACACATGAGTATGATATTGATGAGTTTGTGCTTACATCAATCAACCCTGTTTTAGCATCGAGCGCAGTCGGTAACTTTAACTTATCAATAAGCGCTGTAAGCAATAGTTCAGCAGAATTTGAGGTATTCTACCAAGATGTTACTGCCGATAACTTGAATGTAACGCCATCAGGTGGAACAAAAATCGCGGCGCATCATAATAACGACTATGCGCCAGCAGATAATACATACCCATTACAATGCAATCAAATTGCATTATGGTCTGGTGGCGAATTGAACCCAAGATTTTATTATTTCTATGTTGTCAATAATGGCAGTGATAGTATAAGCATTACATTTAATCAACAAGTTACATGGACAGCAATTAGCTAATAGGATAAATATAAAATGACAACAAAAGTAACTGACATCAATATCGAGTTATCAGAGCAAAGCGTTAATCCACCAACTCCTGACGCGGGACAAGCTAGGTTGTTTATTCGTAACAATAAAACTGTAAATGTTATTTTTGACAATGGGACAGTGACTAACCTCAGTGGTGGGGGGAGCGGAAGTGGGGGAAGTCTTGCTGATTTAGATGATGTAGACATCGCATCGCCGCAAGATGGAAATATATTAAGTTATGACGCTCTTACTGATACTTGGTATAACACACCTAAGCCACCAAACCAACTAGAAGAGCTTAATGACGTGGCAACTACACTTATTAGAATTGGTGAGGCGTTAGTTGTCACGCAAGACTCTATATCTAATGGGTGGAGTAATAGATATATTTTAGGCAGCGGTTATTACGATAACTTCGGATCATCGCCAATTTCTATCCCTACGTATGATAGCATGAATGAGAACTGGAAGGTTGTGTTACAGCCTGATTCGAATAACGGTACTTTAAGGCATTCAATTATCAACGGTTCAAACAATACGTTTATTACAGAAATAGATGGTACTACTGTATGGCGTGCAATGCCTGATGACGGGAATGGGCCTATATTACCCTATACTAACTTTGGCAATATACAGGCAAACATACTTTTATCATTGCCTAGTGGTGGAAGCTCAGTCACATTTGGGATATATTTTAAAATACAAGATCACGACTCGGATATTGATATGAGTAATGCTCAACTAGTCAATTATGTTGCGGAATATTATCCTCCTGAGTACCCTGAATATGCCGAGCAATATAAATATGCAGTTAATGTTAACGTTCCATTCTATAGCCAACAAAATGATGTCGGTTTATACCTATTCATAGCAAATTACACGTCAAACTCATTTTCAATATTAAGCTACACGCAGAATATCACTTGGTATAGCGCTAGAGAACAACTTTAGGTCAAGGCGAACAAGAAATGTTTTCAAAATATGAGGTTTTGCCAAAAGTAACAATACATGCTAATCGACATGGCAATGATGACTTTCCTTCTACACCACCATCAAGGCAAGCATGGTATTGGGATAACAATACACAGACGCTTTATGTCGTTAGCGATATGATGAAATGGCAACCGATCAATCACATATACTCAGAGGCAATAACGTCAACGCCGCCGACAAAAGGTGAATTATCTGCTATATTTGGAAACCCAGAAGATATTGGTAAAAGTTTCACTGCGACTTTAAATGTGGGTGGGGTAGATGAGTTTGTGTATCACATCATATCATCTGGTAGCGAGTGGTTTGTCACTCCGATGACTAAAGCGTTATAAAAGCAAAAGCGCCTATGATCTGCCATAGGCGCTTTTTAAATATATCATACGGCCTTAATTATCTGCAACTTCTTTATACTGCTCACGAACTTTAGCGCCAACAACCCACATCTCACCTTTTGATCCAATAGCAATAAAGTCACCGACTTTAAATGCGCTTGGGCCTTCCAGTGTTTCAAGTGTACCATCTTCTTCTGCGATAAAGGCTTGAATAGTAGCATGTTTGAAGCACTCAATTACCCCATTTTCATCTACGCTTTTGATCGTGTAGGTGTTATGAAAAGCTAGAGTCTCAATACCCCATGCGCCTTGAAAATCAGGTGTGTGCGCGAGTTCATACCCACGCTTCAAATGTAAAGGTTTACCCCCCCCATATGAAAAACGAAAGTTTTTTGTAGGTCGCGCATATACCACTGCGTCTTTGATATATGTTTTTGTTGCTTGTTGTCCTGCGATCATAGTTTAATCTCCTGTAATTAAAAACTCATATTGATGAATAGAATGATAGCACGTCAATATGAGTTTGACTAACGATACCCCTAATTAGTGGGGGGGGTTAAATATTGAGAGAATTAACAATATCAACCATTTTATCCCATTCTCTTTTAAATTCTGCAAAATTTTGTTTTGCAAATGGAACAAGGTATTCAGCAATTAATTCTGTTTCACTTGCTGAATAAGGGATAATGTCTAAGTTATGTTCAGTATCAACTGTGACAGATAAGGCTTTATCACTTGCAATCTTTTCACTAATCCAAATACCGCAATTGATGTATGCTTCAAGCTCAGTTGCCCTAATTTCTGTGATAACCGCATTCGCCAATAATAATGCTGGTCTGTTAGGGTGTGAAATTCCAACAGATCGCAGTTCGTCGCCAAAATGCGAAACGGTGACGATGAACCCTTCTCGGGTTGTACTTTGTGTTTTTGGCATGATGTTTTACTCCTTTTCGTCTAATGCTTCGATGACAAATGAACTCATTTTTATTAAAAACGCTTGGATGCGTTTCATTTCTTTAGCGATTGCTGTTTCGATTGACTTCTTGTCATTGATGTCAATCCTCAACTTTTCAACATAGAAGGCTAAAGGATCACAACGAACTTCTCCCTTTATGCCATCGTTCTGAAAGCGTATTGGGTAATAGTTAATAAACAGATCAATCGTCTTTCGATTACTAAATTTATCCACGCGAAAATACGCAAGGTGTCCAGTAATCTTCGCATGTGGGTTACTAAATGACACGTAACCCGCGTTCAATTGCTCGCCAAAATCTCGCTTTAAAGGTGTTTCATATTTCCATTCAATTTTATACATTAGCTTTTCTTTCTATAAATTCAACAATATTGACTATTGTATCAACTCCTGAGATATAGACAATAGTCAATATTACTAAAAACGTGGAGTTCCACGTTTTTTAGATGCAATATAGTTATTTCTCTTGATCTACATCTTTGATAAGGATTAAACTTGCTTCCCTTAAAGCTGCATAGATGCGATCAAGTTCTTTTATAACAACTGCTTCGATTGATTTCTTATCATTGATGTCAATCCTCAACTTTTCAACATAAATGGGGTTAGGTTTAAAGCAATAGCGAATCTCCACGTCACCTATTGCAAAATGTTTTTCGTGAATTTCTATTGCTAAATCAATTGTCTTGCGCTTACCTATTCTTGTCGCTTCAAAACGAGCTAACCTCTTATATGGCGTTTTTGCTATAGTATTGCGTAATTCAACCAATCCTATAACATGACTATCACTCCATTTATTTACAACTTCTCCCCATTCAAATTGATACAATTGCTTTCTCCTTATATAAATCCAGTAATACCAGCCATTGTATCAATTTATGAGATATAGACAATAGCTGGCATTACTCAAGCATGTAACTCTACGTTTTTCAAATTAGCTTGCGTCTCGAATTGCTAAAATCATTTTCACTAGCATTTGACCTTGTGCAATTGGATTAAACGAAGATAACGGGGCGTGCCTCCACATCCACATTTTCCCATCAAATAGAAAAGTTTCATGATTGCCATCAAGACCACTAACGCCGATATGAATATAGCACCCATCATGGTTGATGGAAAACTCAAGCTCTACATTATCATGACGTTGCTTCCAACGGAAAGCACGCGCAGTATCTATCATTTTGTTGACATCAATTAGCGGATATATATCTAGGACATCAAGAAGGAGTTCAAAGTTCTTGTGATTGCTATAATCTGTCACAATTTGTCGCTCATCAGGTGATAAGTCTTGCAATAGCGTTTTTATGTCAACCATTACTCATCTCTTTCTCCTAATGAAAGTTCTTCTTCACAACAACTGCAAGTTTCCTCGCCAATATATATTGTTTTCCCGCAATATACACATTGGGATGTGTTGTCTTTTCTTCCTCGTTCATATTCTGAAATTGTCCCATATAAGTTATCTATGGTATCAGACCAGACTAGTCTCTCTATTTCTTCTTCGGTCATTATATCAAATTCTTCTATATCATAGAGATCAAAACTCGATTGGCGAAACGGATTAACCAATCTATAAATTCCTTCTATGAACGCTTCTTTCATCCAGTTTTTCACATTCTTGCCTCCAATATAACACCCCTACAGCAACATAGGGGTGTTGCGTTCCAATTCAGCCTTTTCTAAATATTGACATGCGACATTATAGTATTCTTCTTTTAATTCAATGCCGACAAACTTCCTATCCAATCGGATAGCCTCATAGCCTTCGCTACCAATTCCAGCAAATGGACTAAAGATAACATCACCCTCATTAGACCACAAATGAATACATCTGCCAATAACATCTAACTGTAAGGGTGAAATGTGTTTTTCATCATGGTTACTTTTTGATTGTAGTACATTTAATACCCTGCCTTGGTCTATGTCAAACCAAACAGGTGATGCGTATCGCTCCCACACAGCAATAGAGTGTTCTCTCTTTGATAGGGTGGTTGGCGGTGCATCTGTGCCGATGTATTCTCCAACCTTTAAATCCTTAATAACTCGGGTTTGTCCCTCTGTGGGGTGTTTTTTGAAAACAACTAGGTAATCAGGCACGCCTTGACGACATGACGCGGAATCGCCCTCAAATGTTTTGTGCAGAAGGCCATGTGATTTTGTTCTGTGCATTTCAGTCTTTGGGTTTTTCCAAATAGTAACCTTGCTATGATATGCCCATCCTTCTTCTACAAATGCCCTAATAATTTCACCTGGAAAATCACGTAATCCCGACTTTCCCGAAGCATGTTTAAAAATAGGCAAATCCATGCAGTGAACGACACATAAGCGACCTGGCGCAGTGACCCTGAGTAGTTCTTTAACCAAAAATCTAAAATGCTTAGTAAATTCATCCCCCGATGAATTACTCATATCAGCAATAAGATCGGAAAATACAAATAGGCTATCAAATGGTGGTGAAAATATGCTCATGTCTACCGAATTGTCAGGTATCCCCTTTGTGACAACGCAACTATCACCTAAAAATAATGTCCAGTTTTTACCTTGCTTTTGATTGAGAACTGTGTACGGCATCATGCAATCTCCTTATTCTGCAAATTCAATATGTGATGTCAACCAAGAGGGAATTATCATTTCTTGATCGCCAAGCGGATTATAAATAGGTGCTGTCTTAGAACTTCTAAACAAACCATATCGACGCATTGCTGTTGTCATTTCTTCTTGCATTGCATTAAATTGCTCTTGCTTTTGAGCTAATGCAGTGAATACATTACCTTCTGCTTCTGAATAAATGATATGAACATCTACATTCTCGGTTTGCCCATATCGGTAATTTCTACCAATAGCCTGATGTTGGCTTTCAAAACTATAATTGCTACTCACAAAAATTGTTATTGGTGCGTGTTGCCAATTCATGCCTGCGCCAACAATAGATGTCTTAGATATGATTGGACAGTTGCCATCCTTAAATTCGCGCAACTTCCTAATCTTCTCTTGTGGCTTATCACTGCCACGAACCGATATGGCGTGGGGTAGGGCTTTTTCTAGTGCGTCCTGTTCGTCATTCAATAAGCACCAAATGATAATCGACTGCTTATTGCCATAAGATTCAACAATGCTCTTTGTTACATCCACGCGCTCTTGAATTGTTTTTCGCTTAACTCGTCCCAGTTCTGAGCTACTAGGAGCTGTATCAGGAAGTAATTTTCCTTCTGCCCATGCTTCCTGAATGGTCATATCATTAAAGCCGATATGGTGATCTACATAACGCAATTCAGGCAATATGTAACCTTCATCGCTATAACCTTCTCCTAAGTCAGATGGCTTGCGAATACAAACAGCCCACGATGTCAACCATTCCCAAAAGGCATCTCTAGCGTGGTTTTTGAGCCGATACACACCTGTTTTACTGCGGTCATTGATGAAATATGTAGCCAACATGCTCTGACTACTCATAATATCTAAAAATTCAGCGTGGTTTCCTAATTCTACGTGGTCATTTGGTGCAGGGGTGGCAGAGCAACATAACTTGTAAGGTAAGTCTTTAAACATATCAATGATTTTGTTCTTGGTTGATCCTGAGTAATTCTTAAGAATTGAGGATTCGTCTAGCACAACACCGATAAACTTATGAGGCAAAAAGTTATCAACTCGATCATAATTCGTAATAGCAACTAAGCTACCACACCTATCATACTCATCTTGATCTTGGACATAAGGTATATGATACCCAAACTTCTTACCTTCTTCTGTCGTCTGATGCGCTACACCTAGAGGTGCTAGTATTAAAACACCCCCCCCCGAATTGACTTGCTACGCGGTGTGACCAATCAAGTTGCATAAATGTTTTACCAAGACCAACCGCAGCAAAAATAGCCGATTTCCCCAACAATAAAGCCCATTGAACAATGTCTCGCTGGAATGGTTTTAACATCGGGTTTAGTCGTGCTGGATCAACCTCAAAGCCTCTTGCTATTGTATAACGTTTCTTAGAACGCAGAAAATCTTCATATTGAGGGTTATTTGTCAACGTAAAGCTCCTGAATATACAATAAAGCACGCTATTGATCTTCAATACAAGAGATAAACAGCGTGCTTCAACGTGGTTAAATGCGATAATAAGTGCGTAGGGCTGTTTCTACAGCTTGGCGAGCCTCAGCTTGTGATGAGAAAGTTTGAGTTTTTCCTGTCTCATCTTTAAGCAAAGAAGAAAAACTTTTGCGAAGTTGCTTCGCAATGACGGTTGTTGTCTCAATCAGTTCCAGTGTGTTTAGAGCTTTATGGTACGGAATGAAGGTGATTGTTTCCACAATGCTAATTCGGCGCGGAAGTTTATCCCAATCAGACACAATATCATATTCTTCCTTATATTTATTTTGAAGAACCAGCTTAGTGTGGTTCTCGGCCACTGCCTGAAATTTAGTCACAATGCCTACAACATACCCTTCAGGTGGAGTTACCTCATGCCACACCCATGGGAACGTTACAGCACTATCAAGCAGGTTGTTCAAATCTTGATTTAACATTTCCCGTGAGCGCCGTTTATTTTGTTCTTTTTGCACAGGGAAGCCTTCAACGCTATATGTATGTTTCTTTTTGCGTTTCGCGGCTTGTTCACCCTTAATAGATGAATTTGATTTATCCACTTGCGCGAATAAGCTGTCGATAAAATCTTGAGAGTTTCCGATGGTTGACGCTGGTTTATTTGATTTCGACATGCTTATCTCCTTCGCTGAATTGAGGAGACATTGAAATCTCATTACATACATTCCCATCAGATGTATGTTCAGTTACTTTGAGGATGTGTCCATCCCATCCTAACAAACGGTAATGCCCTTCACCAGTCGGGTGGGGCAGTGGATGCGTTACATTATGGGTGACTGATCCATTTGTAGCTGTTGTCAGCTTTGAGAAAACAATAGACCAATTACCTTGATCGTTGTGGATTGATGCGCTAATTCGCCGTGTTGTGCCTGCTGACAATTTCATTACTTTAACACAATTCTGCATGGTAAATACCTTTCTTATTATTTACCATGCAGTTTAGCATGTCATATGATGCTATGTCAACTATGAAAAACGATGTATATTAAATCATCTTCCAGAAGTTTTTCCGTGCATCCTATCATATAAATTTTGCGCTTCCGCTTCCTCATTTCTAACTTCTTGTTCAGACCTAAGCAATGCTGTATATATGTATTCTATTCTATCAAAAAGCAATTCATATAGTTCATTGCTAAAATCACGCATAGATAATTTCCCAGAATCGTGTGAATTTCGCGTCTTAGCTATAAATCTATCTACATTACCCTTAGATGTATCTTCCATGTAAAAGCGTATAGCGTCGTCAATATCTAGTGCAACGTGATCTCTACCATAGCTATTGTCATCTAAGTGATATAACTTCGAGTTATTCAGTATGTTATTCAACCCACCATGAGCAACGCCTATCGTATCAAATATATCTCGCCTAAGATTTTCGCCTGCCAAGTATGATTTATCTCGTTGAGCATTAGTGTTGATGTTATTTACTCTGCGTGTAACATCATTTAGCGTTTTCTTGAAGTTACTAACCATGACCTTTAGGTCATTAATCCGCTTATCATTACGCTTTCTATAGCGACCTCTTTTAACATTTGAAAGAGAACGATAGTAGTCCCGCCGTTGACGATTACGAACATGACTACTTAAGTCAATGATCTCTTGTATCGCCGCATCAAATGTTATTTGATTGTCCATGTTTCTAACAATTCTATCAATCATATTCCAGGTATCTTTGTCTTTAGCATCAGGATCAATAGAATTAGCATCGCGTAACCAAGCATCCCTGTATCGAGTGATTTCATTTATGCTGAAATTATTGAAATATCGCGCCACTGCTTGGTCAATGCGATCATCACCTGTTTTATGACGCACCATACTATCTATCGCACGTAAACCTTCCTTGTAAATATTCATATATGCTTGCATATCTCGCTTAAAATCACTAGAGTGCATATATGCGGGATTTGCTTTTCGTCTAATACTATTAACCAGCGCATCACCTTTTTGTTGTACTTTATACAAGGCATTTAAGGTATCATCAAACCCTTGTCGGTTCTTTATGCTATTGATAGAACGAGATGATCTATTTTGTAACAGGTGCATTTCATTCTTTATCAGTTTCCAGTAGTGTTCTAAGTGGTGCAAAAATTGAGTTGCTATGAAATAGGGTGATCCTTCTTGATATAGTACAGTTTCTATGTCTCTCTGGCTAATAGATGGATTTGACAATTTTGTTATAAGTGATTTTTCATAACCACTTAGCCGACTAGCTATTTTTAAAGACCAACTTTGCAGGAAATTATATTGTTGTTGAATATCCATAAATGATCCACCACGCGGGGAAAAGCCACGCTTTTTGATAACGGGTGGTCTTTCAAGATTGGATAGCTTATTCAATTCTTGCACCAACGGTCTATATAATGCTTGGATGTCGCCAGCCAACTGACGTGACTGTTGATACGCTGGATCAGAGTTTATCTTGCGCTCTATGTTCTCGGATTGCGACAAAATATTGTTGGCCAGCCTATCCCAGTTCTGCGCTGCTTCTTTTGCCAACAAAGACGCTTTACCAACATACTTAAGTGTTTTTCTTGTGATTTTCATAATTATAAAAACCTCTTGTTTATAATTTTAAACTATTTTGTCTCGCGTTCGTAATCTTTTAATTCTCTTAACCAATGGAAAGCTATTTGGTAAGGACTCATTAATTTATTCTCTAATAATATTGCATTTAAGGCCGTTCGACTATTGCTATCTAGGGCTTTGATAACTGCATTGCTTGTTGTATCAACTTGACGCACCAGCGTTCTATCGAATTGACTAATCAGGCTCAATAACACTTTATGATGTGTGTCTAGTCGATTGCGTAGAATTTGCCCATGCGTTGGGGTGGGTAAGTTTTTTTACTTTTTGCAAGATGTCATTAATACTACTAAGCGCATCATTGATGTGAATGCGTGCCTTCCCATTATATGCGTATTCAGGCGTATTCCATATAATGGATGCAAGGATTCTCATATCTTGTCGTTGTGTAGATACGTTGCGTTCCATCTCTCCAATTAACCGCGTTATATCAACCGCTTTAAAGTAGCTTTTACTGCCATCTCCATTTCGTCCTATTAACTTCATTGTTCGTTTAGTAATTCTCATTCTAATCTCCGATAATATGAGACCGCCAATCATTATGAATTATATCAGTTACTCAAGAGATTATTTTTATTTTTGCTTGCCCTGCTCCAATATTACATATAAAAGTTACTTGGTATAATTGGCAGTATACCAAGTAACTACAAAATAGGGGTTTAATTCGCTATATTTGAAATCGCCATTTCTTCTCATGCGGGGTTTCATCATCAACAAACCATAAGGGTAAAAGCTATAAACAATAATAAGTGCGATTTCGCTAAACCACACAGATAACTTTACCCTGCCCTGTTTATCTATAGCTATAAGTATTCCCGCTGATATTGTTTTTCATAATCTTTCAAGCGTTTACTAATTTCGCGTGCAATATTGACGGGCGAATTGTTGCTATGCTTCAATGCTGTATCTAGTAATAACTCAGGTCTGTTCTGATCGGCTGCTCGCAGTAACATGACATGGACACTTTCAGCACGCTGTTTGGGGTTTCCTTGATACAAATCAACAGCTTGAATTAGGTCATCATAAAGACGTGTAAATTGCCGAGTAGGGTTAAACATCGTTAATGGCGATTCGACATATCGAATGCGATTTAATGTGCGATCTAAGTCCCCATACATTTTGTATAACTCATTCATATCATAATGATCTTCTATTAATGAAAGGTCTGATGTGAGCTTTTTTATTAACCGTTCTGTTCGAGACTTTAAATCTGCGTATAACCGATCCGCCTCTTTAACAGCAACCCCGATAGGGGTATAAGATGAGTAGTTTTTAGTTCTCAATGTTGAGCCTATATATTTTAGCGTTTTATTAGTAAACATAATATCTCCTGTTGAAGTGATTTAACTTATTATAGCGTATTTAACCTATCTTTAAATAGTTGTTCTTGCTATAATTAATCATCCGAAAATAATGGAGCATTTCAGAGTGAGCATCGAACAAGAAATTTCAAAACAAGTTGTCAATGAAAATATACATATCTTGATACACAATATCAGGCAGTCAGGATTTGCGACCAATAGCTCATCAAGCCATAGTCTCATTTTCAATGGATCACACGCTGAATATGATCGTGACATTGTGAATGGTGAGTGCGTAGAAGGTGAATTTGGTTGGGATGAATTTATCTTAGATAATAGCAGAGAAAAGAAACACTACCTTGCTATTATTTTGTATCAAGCTATTAGGCATCTGCCAGAAAAGCAACAAGATAAAATCATGAAAAAGACCTTCAATTTGTTGTTGGATAGAGACAAGCATGGCGAGATTGATGCTTACATTGACCATCAATCTGTGGTGAGTTTACCTAAAGCTATTGGGTCTAAGTCGTCACATTATCATGAGCAGTTTTTCAAAGAGCTAACAAATCTTGTTCTACGTCCTGATGTTCATATTATCGGCGGAAACGATAATGGTGGAGATATGGATTATGTTACAAATGGTAAGCCTAATATCCGAATGCCAGTATCAGAGCCATCACATGGCGTAATAGCTCGGTATGATGAGGTCAGTAATTACTGGACGCTGTTTAACCCTTACAATGGTTCAAAGATTAGCTTTTCATTCCAAGATGATGATAGCTTGCTGCACCATTTCACTAGAGAATATGATAGTAATAACTACCCTGCTCTAGTTCCAGATAAAGCATTTGCGCCTGAACTGGTTGATATGAAGATCACTGACTATTGTCCATATGATTGCCCATTTTGTTACATGGGATCAACTCGCAAAGGCAGTCACGCATTAGCAAGTGATATTTATAGTTTGGTTGATGCGATGGCAGAACATCAGGTATTTGAGATTGCCATTGGAGGTGGTGAGCCGACACTCCACCCTAGTTTTATACCGATCTTGAAATACATTCGTAGTAAGGGGATTATTCCTAACTTCACCACACGCAATTTGAAGTGGTTAGAGGATAGCAAGAAAAGAGAAACAATTCTTGATTTAATCGGATCATTTGCTTATAGCGCCGATACCCCACAAGCCATTAAGCTAGTGGAAGAAAAAATCAAACCAGCGGGATGGAGAGCATCTCAATTTGTTAACATTCATGTCGTTATGGGGTTGCATACTCGTGAAGAATTTGCAGAGTTACTTACCCAAGCAGAAGAAAGTGATTTAAAGGTTACTCTGCTTGGATATAAATACACTGGTCGCGGAGATGAAGTAGAGCCTAAAAATCATGATTGGTGGTTGGACGTTATCCATGAATTAAAAGATCAAGGAAAGATGCCTGCAATCAGCGTTGATACTGTGCTTGCAGAACAATATGAAAAGCAAATTTTAGAAGCCAACATCCCTAAATATTTGTTCAGAACAAAAGATGGCGGGTTTTCTGCTTATATTGATGCCGTTACTGGTTATATGAAGCGTTCATCATATACAGAAGAAGAAGGCATAAAAATTATCGGAGACGATAATAAAGAGCGTACAATGGTTTCAAATGCGTTTAAAGCCAGTTGGGATAGCTTCTAACTTGTAAACTATTTATAAATATAGATGGTATAATAGCTTCATATATCGTTAAAAAGATAATATGGAGCTATTATAGGAATGGCTAAATTTACAAATGAACTAATTGAATTGCCTACGATTGATTCTGCCCCATCAACCCCAGATGCTGGACAAGCACGCCTTTATATCAGAAACAATAAAACAGTTAATGCTATATTTGATGATGGTTCAAATATAGTTTTATCTGGTGGCGGGAGTGGTGGCGCAACGGCACTATCAGATTTGACTGATGTCAACATATCTTCACCTGCAACAAACGATGTATTAACTTATGATGACAACAATTCTACATGGATAGCACAAACTACTCCGCGAAGAATTGATGATTTAAATGATGTAGTGTCGTTTCCTAGACCACATGGTTCAGCGTTAATTTACAGCGATAATGAAAGCGCTTATGTATTGAAAAGGATGTCTCTGTTTGGATCATATATCTATATGGGCAGCCCACTATCAATCCCGAGTTATGATAGCATGGAAACAGATTGGCGCGTTCAGTTGCAAATTGACACCAATTTATCATCAAATGATTTTTATTATACTAACTCGCCATCAGATGGCGATGATGAATTTATTGATGGTAATAATATGGCTTTTTGGTGTTCGCCAGTCAGGGGTGGCGATAATATAATGAGCTACGGCATAGCTACATTAAGCATGGAAGTGGATAGTGACAGCAATAATAATCCGATGTTTAGTGTAGATTTTCATCTACAAGATAGCAGTGATGGTGGCGTTGTCACATTTAGCAATGCTCAACGAGTGCATGGAGGCTTTCCTTATAATGCAGGTGGAAATCCCGCCCATAGTCCAACAATAATACCTATTAATGCTACAATTCCATTTGCAATTAATAGTAATAATACAATCGCGTACTTTTCATTTAGTAATTTCAATGGCGCACAAATGAAAATTAATAAATACCGCGTTCATATAGACTGGTATTTAGGTAGAAATGATTATTTTTAGACTTCTCGATGAAGTTATATAATATAGATATGTTATAATTAGCATATTGGTTCTATATACTAACTTAGAGAGAATACATATGCGATTGACAAACGATTATACAGAATACCCTACCATTGGTTCTGCCCCATCAACCCCAGATAGTGGGCAGGCCCGCCTTTATATCAGAAACAATAAAACCGTTAATGCTATATTCGATGATGGCTCAGTAATTTCCCTTACGGGGGGGTAGTGGCGGCGCTTCCTCTTTAGCCGATTTAACCGATGTTGAAATAACCGAACCATATAATGGACAGGTGTTGATATATGATGAAGCAGATGAAAAGTGGAAATCTGGAAACCTCTACCTTCAGACCAGCTTGTCTGAACTAACTGACACAACAAATACAAGTAACAGTTATTCTGGAAAAATGTTGATGTTCTATGGCAGTCAAGGTGGTGGCGTGTGGATGCCGCACTACTGGACATTATCTGCTAATTATATATATAGCGGTTCGCCAATTATAGTTCCTTCTATGGAAGATAGCATGAACCCGCTGTGGCGAGTATTCTTACCAATAGATACTAACAATGGCTCTTATTCATGCTCTCCATATGGATCAAACATACAGCCTTTAAATAGCGGCGCATCATCTACTGCGTTTTTGACATCGGTTAAATCAAGCAGCAATAATCAGCGAGCTATGCGCTCTGGTGTGTTGAGTATATTATTATTCATAGATTTGACTGAGGATGAATCTATATATGATATAACGTTAAATGTTCATACACAGAATACCCCTTCTCCTGTTACATTTAGTAATGAAGTGCCTGTGTTTGAGTTGCGTGATTATAGCTACTCTGGATCACCCTTAAAGCAAAAGCTATATCCCATATCTGTCAGCGTCCCATTTATTGGTGGAGACCCGAATGAAATTATTTATTTTTCACTGAGCAACTATTCAAGCAGCCAAACCATCGAAATAAGTGGTTATAGAACAAGTATTATGTGGTATAGCGATGACACTGTTTATAATCCAGGTACGCCATAAGATATATGTTATTCTCTATAGCAGTTATGACGCACCCTAGTCGGCACAGCCGCTTACTTGCCTTAATTGATGATCTATCCTCGCAGATTGATATAGGGCAAGTAAGTATTGTTGTAGATAGAAACTGCGATGGGATATGGGAAACAGCATCTCGCGCTTGGTTATCTTTTGATATTAGCGCACAATATCACTTAGTCTTGCAAGATGACGCATTGCTATGTGACAATTTTGTAAAGCATCTCCCATCAGTTATCGGCAGCTTACCATCAGATGCAACTGTATCTTTCTGTGATAATTTTCCAGTTATGAACGATGTTGTTCGTAAAAATAAACATTGGCTTGTTATTAGTGCTGTACATAATGCTTGTGCATTATTGCAGCCTGTTAGCCAGATAAAGCATTTTGTGGAGTGGAATAATCGGCATGTTAGGCCTGAGTATTTTCATGACGATTTAAGGTTAGATATGTATCTAAAGAAACATGATAAAACATGCTGGCATACCCTTCCCCAGTTAGTTAGGCATGACAATCAAGGTTCAGTCCATAGTATGGTTAGTGGGATACAAGATAAACGGTCAGCCCTTCCTACTGAGTTTAACTGGATCGGTAAAGGCGTAGATATTACGCAAGTTGATTGGTCTACTGCGAATTATAATGTTCATTACACAAGACCTTATACAGAACTAAATATAGGTCAGAGATGGGCAATTGGCGAAGTGGTTCTCGATTCTAAACAAGAAACTATGTTAAAATCAATAAACAGTTTAATATGGAATGATGATAGTTTAAGAATTTCATACCAAGAAGCTATGATTAAAAAGCCTAGAGGAGAACAGTAGCATGGCAAAGTTAACTGATACATATATTGAATATCCGAACATTAGCAATACACCATCTACCCCTAGTAGTGGGCAAGCGAGGATATTCATTCGCAATAAAGGCGTATGGGCTGTTTTCGATGACGGCTCAGTAATTCCCCTTACGGGGGGGGTAGTGGCGGCGCTTCCTCTTTAGCCGATTTAACCGATGTTGAAATCAGCAATCCGTCGTATAACGATGCGTTACTTTATAATGGCACGACATGGTACAATCGGCAATTGAAAGGTTCTGACTTAGAGGATATTTGGATTTCTGATATAGGCAGCTTTAGTATATCAGAGCCTCCGATTGAAGGTCAAACACTGGTCTATAACAATGACCTCTATGTAGTCAACTCATTCAACCAAATTACAGCAATGCACACATATAATGATACGCCGATTGTATTAGACCCATATGATCCAGATGAAGAACCTGGGGACTGGCGACATGCTTTATCTATACCTAGTCTACTCGATGTATATTCCACCCCAACAATAACTGGCAACGACGACATCACAAATTACTATGTGTCTGCTAATAATAATTTCTGGCAAGCATGTCCAAGAACACCTAGTAATGTTCTTGTATTAGGTGCAAACATCATCGGCATTGCTAATGTTACTGTGTTCTTAGATTTTGGCAGTGCTGGAATAGGACAACAGTCAGCCGCAGCACGTTTGACTTTTACAATTCAAGACATGGGGGATGGCGGCAATATAACACCATATCCAACTGATGATGTGGCTATTATGGGACATAGCTACAATGGGAGTGATTACTCGCAGAATGGATATATAGCGACGCTAAGCGGAAGTATCCCATTTAGAGCAAGCCCTGGAAATACAATTTTTCACTTTGGTGTGGATAATTTAATCAGCAGTAACATCTCCATACTAAGCTATAGACAAAGTGTAACATGGTATAGAATGGCTCTCACATGATATAATGAGATTGATAGTAAATAAACATATAAGGTATATCACTTGAAGCTATCAATCTCATTATTTACTCACCCACTGCGAAAGAGTCGCCTAGAAGAAACATTGAAGCTGTTAGGTGAAGAAACTTCTTCGATGCAGGTCATTGAAGATAAGCGCTCAGAAGGAATACTTGAAACATCATTACGTGCATGGTCATCATATGATCCATCGGCAGACTATCATATGGTCTTACAAGATGACATTATTCCATGCCACAATTTCTTAGCAAGTATTCCGAGCATTTTAGCATACTTACCCTTAGGAAGTACCGCATCTCTATGTGATAATTTCCCTGTCATGTCTCAAAGTCATACGCATGATAAGCATTGGTTGGTTACTGATCTAGTGCATAATGCTTGTGCGCTTATACAACCAGTTAAGCAAATTGATGACTTTGTTCAATGGGCATCATGGAATATTCGTCATGAATATTTTCATGACGATGGGGCTTTAGAAACTTACCTTAAATTAAACAAATTGCATTGTTGGCATACGATCCCATCTTTAATCAGACATAACAATCTCGGTTCAGTATATAGCATGAGAACAGGTATTAAGGATAGAAGAAGGATAGGCCCAACAGAAAGTGTATTCATTGGCGCTAATGCTGACCCACTAGATTTAGATTGGGAAGTAAGAGATGATAACATCATAGATGGCAGAAAACATCACTCTAAATTGAGTGACCCGCAACTATGGGCTATCGGTCAATTAGATGAGCCTATGAATGACATGGTTCGATCTGGATTGCTTGCTACAAATAGCGCTATTTGGAATGAGGAAACCTTATCCATCCCTTATGATATTGCAATTGCTACATCGCGTATTAGGCGCGGGTTATCTATTTAACAGGAGCTAATAATGAGCAAACAACTAATTACACCCCCGCACGTTCTATTTGAAATCTCAATTCCGACAATTAATCGTGAACGCGCTTTAGGGGAATTGAAAGCAATGGCACTTACTCACAAATGTTGGGTTAAGTTCATAGAGAATAAGCCTGATAACTTCATCCCAAACTACACATACCTGAAATTTGATGTCCGCGCAGATATGAAGATCAAAGGTGACAAATTAAGACATCAGGAAGCGAAAAGACGTGTAGAGGGGTTTCACTCCAATTTACAGATGGCGCTATTATTACAAAATGTCTCTGATGATGTTAAAAATACAATGTGGGGGATTAACAATGACAAATAATAGCCAAAAGTTTAATACTATTAACCTTAGCCCTTCTGGTTCGCCACGACTAGGAATCCCATTATCAATTGTTGGTTTTCCTACATTAGAAAAGGTTCTATATACAACAGTTAGAACTAGGGCCTGTGCAAGTAACCCGCAAGCTGACACAATATTTGATCTTACCAACTGTTCGCTAGAGACATCTTCAATTGCGTATCAGTCCATTGAAGGATTTAATAATTGTCCATTCTGCAATAGGTCTATTTATGTAGAAAACTCATCACGCCTATATGATGACATTACGATGAAGTTTGTTAACGACAATGATATTTGGGTAATCCCGATTGAGGATATTCGCCTATCTGAGAAACTGGTATTTGTGGGGTATCTTTTACATGATGAATTACCTGCGGTTGACGCTGCCTATTCACTATCAAATGCAGTTCATATAGAGTTAAACGACTACCGTAATCGCCTAAAGGAAGCATTGCCGCCAACTGTATGGCGTGAAGATCACTTTGGGTTGTATAACTTCATTTACTACCCACGATAATCCCATCAGACCATTTTAACAATACCGTTAAAATGGTCTGCCTCATAATGCCTTTGTCATTCAGGCTTATTTAATCCATACATATGTTGTGGCGCTCGCAACTCGGCACTAAGGATGCCGATATATTCTAGCGTCGTCTTTTGATCGGCATGACCTAAATTTTGTTGTATCTCAGTAATCGCCATTCCATTTAAGTAATTGTGCAACGCATAAGTGCGCCTTAAATCATGTGGTGTGGGGTTAAGTAAATTCCCATCCCGCATAAAAGTATATTTCGATAATATTAATTCTATTGAGTAGGTAGTCAATGGATTGCAACCTATTTTATCATTTTTAAACACACGCCTAAAAACCGCGCCTGATTGAATGTTAGCTACATTTAGCCAGTGATCTACAAAGTCGATCAATTCAACTAACCCACCATAGGGAATAAATCTTTGCTTTTTACCCTTCCCTCTTAAAACACGAAATGCAGGTGAGTTTCCATATTTACTAAATACATCATCAATTGTTGCAGAGACTAGCTCCGACACTCGACAGCCAGAAGCTAATGCCAGTGCCATAATAGCGCGATCACGAATTCCAGTTATCGTATTAACGTCTGGACTCATTAGTAAATGAAAAATTTCATCTTCTGTTAGTCTGATGTGTTTATCATCAGCCATATCTTGCTCATGGATAATATCTACTTTTGAATTTTTAGGGTTCAATGCTCGATTAATACGGTGAACAACTTCATCAACAAATGCCTTGCGGTCTGCCATACTTGTGCCATCAGGCAAATTAGCATCAGCATAACGGTATAGCATTTCTCGGTTCTCAATAACGCGCTCATATTCACTCCGAATAGTAGATAGATATGCTAAAATCGTCTTGTTTGATAGCCCTTCTTCAATCAATGAATCTCGATATTCGGAAAGCGTCATGTTAAAAAGGTTCTTTCCACTATCTACTAGCCACGCATTAAAGCGGTTAATGCGCGTCTTGATCTGCTTACTTACATTATCTTTGAGTGGCAATGTTTTGTAAAAATCTTGGGGAGATAGCTTTATTTGATTTTTCGTTGGGGTTGATGCAACAACTATATCAGCTTGTACTATCCTATTCATGTTTAAATGAAATCCTGTTAAGCAACATAATGGATAGTTTACCACGCCAACCACTTACCAGTCAAACCAACCTCTTACAATATGTAATAGGTTGACATAAAAACAAAAAAGCGCCCTAAAAAGGCGCTTAAAAAATATATATTTATTATTTATGTGATGGAGGCAATTAATATCCGAAGTCAATCACCTCCACTGGATCAAAATCTCTCTCGATCATTCCTTCTTCTATAATCACCTCCTTTACCTCGTTTAATAACTAAAGTATAAGCTATAATTCTCAATTATTACATTAAAGAATTATGAGAGACTTTGCCAATCGCTTAATGTAGCTGCGCTCATGATATGAGCATCATCAACATCTGGATCATCGTCCCAAATACACATGCAAAAATTGACAGTCATATTACTTTCCACATCAAATCCTGACCAATCGCGCAATATATCTAGGACTTCTGATGACCGATATTCAAGAGGGATGTTTGATACTCCTTCGTTACGAATATCATCAGCAATTCGGTCATCAATCAAATCAGATGACCACAAAGCATCTTCAAAGTTTTTCCCTTCATAAAGTAGATGTTCCACATCATTAATATACATATCAAATCTTAGGTATCTCACTCGTAACTCCTTATATCCTCTAATCACTAGATTATAGACTGAATTGCTCAATTATTACATTGATGAATTATGAGAATATAAAAGCGTGGAACTCCACGTTTTTAGTGGTATCTAGCGTGATACAATTGAGATATATAGGAGATTAATCATGGATATGATAGATATTAGTCAGCTAGGATTAAAAACAACACAAGTAACCATTTACGGTCTAGTTGATCCACAGACAAAAGAAGTATTTTATGTTGGACGCTCATCTCGACCTAAGAGCAGGCTAACGCAACACATCAATGAGGCAAATAAGTTTGAGGAAGAAAACACGTCATTAGTTGAACGGCTATTCGGCGTTAAGGTTGATTATGACCACAATGTTCAAAAGAAGAAATCAGGTTCAAATATTTATAAGATAAAAAGGATATTGCGGCTTAAAGGGGCTAATCTTAAGCCTGACCTGATTATATTGGATCAATGGAATGTCATTTCACTGGGCGACGCAAATCGCTTAGAGGAAGCGTGGATTGCTGAGATGATCTCGCGTCGCCAGCCATTAACCAATTACATTTATAGCCATCGCATGAGTCCATCATGGTATAGTCCATTAAGTAAACATTGGAAAGAAGGGTATGCCACATCGCCACTGGAATATATCGAACATTTAAAGGCTGGTAAGGCGGGAGATATTAAACGAATTTTAGCGGGTGAGGAAATATACCCAACACAATATAAACGTCGATTATCAAGAACTAGACAGAGTAAAATAGCGCGACGCAACCAACGTGAACATTTAAAGCGAACAAAAACACCTGCTTCAAAAGCAAAATCGCGCTCTAAACAACGGCTAAGAAGTAAAAAGCGCTAAAATCACCCTATAAAGTCTGATAAAATACTCTTAAGTGGTGTTAAATAGCACTATATTAACTTAAATAATAAAAAAATACTCGATCCTTTATCGGCTCGTGAACACCAACATATTACTTTACGGATGTTGAACATGAGAGAGCAAACTAATGATAATTAATTATAGAGTTTTGTTGCAAATAGAGTTAGTTTCTTTGTTAGAAAAAATCCCACCTGAGATGAGTTGGGGAACATTGTTTTTAGCTTGCGGATGGGCAATATATAAGATACTAAAGTCGGTGTCACCTGCCGTCATAAAACTTATTTCAAGCTCATTGGAAAAAGGGGCTGAACTGAACTCACACAGAACTAACATAGAAAAAGAAGAAGAATCTTTGAGCCTACAAGCAAAAGCATTTATTAGTGAGTTGGCAAAAAATAGTATTGAAACGTTACGTGCAGAAGCTCAAGTGACTAAGCAAGAGCTAGAAAATATACGGCAACAAAATAATGCTCAACTTATTGAGTTAGGGTCATTGCGTGCGCGAGATGACTTTCGAGAAGCAGAAATACAACGATTAAGAAGTGATGTTAGAGAAGCCAAAGAGACATCAGTATGGGCTAGGAAAGCACTCTCCGAATCGCAAGATGAAATATCTAGGCTCAATGTTCAAGTGGCACACCTTCGTTCAGAAGTAGAAAGATTGCAACTTCAACTAACCGAAGTTGGTGCGGAAAAATTAAAGTTGCAAAGTGAGAAAGTATATCACGAAGCACGCATTAGAGATTTAGAGTTTGAAGTTCGTGCATTAAGACGTGCTGGACTAGACAGAAAACACGAAATTGAGCTATTAACTGACATATTGAAGAAACAGCGCATAGAGCCAGACAGAATTAACGATAAAAACTATCAAGAAAACGTTGATAATGCTTTAGAGGAACTGTCACGCATTGCGAGGACGATGGAAGATCAATTCAGAATTAATGATATTGATGACATTGATCCGATCACAAATCACCCAGTAAAGCCAAAAGATATATCAAATAAAGAGGGTAACAATGATTGATCTCCTACAGTATATAAAAGGTGATGGGCGAATTTACGATGTGAATTATAAATTTTATGGTGGGCCAGGTGAAGGCACTGAGCGTATGCAAACGCAACATGAAGGGAAGCGTTTTTATCATGTAAAAGGTGGCCCCGATTCACATCAATATAACTGGGAAGAACTATGGCATGATGAAACATATATCTATCGTGGCACAGATATATCGCCCGAGCAAGGCCAGCTATACCAATCCAGTGAAGAAGGACGGTATGGTCAGCGCTGGATACCAAGATACGCCTCGATAGGCACTCGCCATCTTGCCTCCCCCACGATCACTTTTAGGTATAAGTCTAATGGTAATAACGTTCAAGGTAAACCACCTTACTTATTTCCTCATTGGGTTGAAGTGAAAGCGATACATAAACAATATCGCTTTGAAAGTGGCATCGTTTTAAATGATGTGTTGGAATTGTGGGGTTATTTGCATGATCCCTCTGGCAATAAACCAGGCGTTAACTTTGAGCGTTATTTCTACGCAAAGGGATATGGACTAGTCTCTTGGCATGATCCAACGAAGCCGAATAATTGGCGTAGCTTCATTGCGCGTGAAAAGGTATCATCACAAGATTTAAGACGAGAAGTTATTCCATGGTTGAAATTACCACCTATAGGAGATATTACAGTGAGTTACCCTAAAGACGTTCCATTTTCTGATCCCAATTGGCAAGTAGCTATAGCAACATCAAATGGCACACACACAAATATTAGAAGATACCCTAGCACATCAACTGCTGTAATTGGGATTATTCAGAATAAAACTAAGTGTTTGTTGAATGTAGCTCGTCAAGAGAAACGCTCAGATGGAATTTGGTATCCAATACGTATTAACAGTCAACCCAATAAGACAAATTATGATTTATTTGGGTGGATTAGATCAGATGTCTTTACATATACATCACAAAATAACAGTGGCAACTCAGAATTAGTAAGCGCTACAGTCAAATATAACCCATCAGATAGTTGTCATACACGATTAATTGGCATATTGAACCAAGTTGTTCAGCAACTACGGGATTCTGGCGCAGAAGTTTCTTAAAAAAATACACGCAGAGAAGCTCATCTTCTCTGCGTGTATAAATCAATGTGACCACCAACCATGACCATTGAATAACGACGATGCTATTGTCTCATATAAGTACATAGTCCCCGACGCATTGCTAACTTCATCAATTATCTCCATTTCATCCACGCTATCATCATTATAAATAGGGTGCGTGCAAAAGTCGATCACATCACCTGCTGCATCTAAGTCATCGTATTCGTTGCCTTTGCAATTCATTACAGCAAGCACTTTAGGGTTAATCTCATGCTGATTTAGAGAGAATATTTTGAACATATCATTGCTGATTTCATCTACAAGGCATTCAAAGTAAAAATGCTGGATAACATATATCTTACGAGCATATGGGTTTACAGAATCTAACACATTATTGTATGGGTGCTGTGATTGTTGGAATTTAGCAAACTTAATTCGCTCAATAGATAATGCTACGACGCTAAATATCCCTTCATTTTCATCAATAAACCCACTTCCCATAATATACTGTTTGGGTTCATTGACTTTATCTGATTTGATATAACGTTCCAACAGAGGAGAAACATTATATAATGCAATCGAGGCATTGTTTTCTACGTGTAAATAAGTTTTGGCAACATAACGCATAAACTCATCAATTGCATTATCTCTTTTAGGAATATTGTCACCACCAATTGTAATTAAGCTCATTTTCTTCCCCTAATTTACATTTATCAAATTTTAAAGTTAGTTTTTAACCAAGTCAAAGCTGCCTCTAAATCGTCAAATGATCCATCTAATTGAGCATCAAACGCTTGAGCCAATATATCGCTGAATTGTTTACATGGTTTCATACCAAAATCAATAAGATGTTTCCCCTTCAAGATTGGCTCAGGCTTACTATCTGCGACTCGTACCTTATCAGCAACAGTCATGATGTTTTTCATATCTACTGACGGTTGCCACTCGCCGTTGCCTTTACCGTTGGCATCAGCATCGACTAAGAAACCTAATTCACGTAAATCAATCTCGTTTGCAAGTCGCCTCACGAATGCTTCTTTAGGCATTGAGCTTTGCAAATGATGTGGTTTCATGTGTAATCTTGTTAAAAGAACCACATGCTCTACCAAGGGTACTTCATGCTTCATGCCATTAGGTTTAAATAGACGCTCCATGAAATTTCTTGCAGGAATAACACCAGATGTTTCATGACCTGCTGAGTGCCAACGCCATGAGTTTGCTAGTAACTCAATAACATCATCACTAGATACTTCTAAATGATGCTTTTGAATATCGTGCGATGGACTTCTAATATAAGTATCAATTGCTTTCCCCATATCATGACATAATGCGCTAAAGTTTCTTTTCAGCAAATCTTCATTGCTGGCATTATTTTTCTTGGATTGCATATTAATTCCGTCTACCACTAACATAGTGTGATTCCAAGCATCACCCTCTGGATGCCATGTTTTATCTTGTGGCACACCAACTAATGCTTGCAACTCAGGATAGTGTTTAATCCATCCACTATCTAAAAGAAACTCCAACCCAAGTGAGGGCGTGGCACTTTTAGTTGCCCATTTAACCCATTCTTCACGAACGCGGTCATAGAGCAATTCACAGTAACGATCTACAACCTGATGGGCCTTTATCAAAACAGGCTCATCATAGAATAAATCGAACCGCGCTATGAGTTGGAAAGCACGAAGTACACGCAATGGGTCATCACTAAACGCCATTTCATGTGTAAGTGTTAATTTTCTGCGCTTAATGTCAGCTATACCGCCAGTGTTGCCCGATTGAGATGCTAAAGGGTCAAATGCCTCATGTGAGTGCAAGCTATATAACACGGCATTAACCGTAAAATCTCGACGTAACGCGGCATCTTTAATGCTATAGGATTTGTCTGCTAAAGAGAACTCTACTGATGTGTCTCCAAAACGCGCCAGAATAATTGAGAAGGAGTTGCCTACCATCTCAACTTTATTAGCATATTTCATAAGTACCCGAATAAAATCATCGACATTCATCCCATGCACTTCAATGTCTATATCTTTAGGTATATAAAGTGTTCCATGAAATTCATTAAACAGTAAGTCTCTTACTGCACCGCCGACCACAAACAAGCTACCTTTATGATCTTGGCGAATCGCATTAGCCAAACTAAATATTGAGCTTGGCAATAATTCTTTCATCTTCTTATCAAAATTGTTTGAAGTTTTGATGTACATAGCTGCTCCACTTCTATTTTTGGGTGCAATATTAGCATAGAGCAGTTATGTACAAATAGCAAGGGGAATTTTATAGTTAAATAAAGAATTGATCTGCATCTGGCAGATCGTTGTCATTTAACTCTGATGGTGTACATTCAATAACTTTATCGCCAGTGACAAGATATAATATCCCTTTTTCTGGTTTTAAAATAGCATCCCTTAAGGAGATGTTATTATCGTGAACATCAAACAAGCGAAGTTGGCTCATAGGCACAACAAGAAAGGTATCTTCTCGTTTTCCCTCAATAATATCTTCATTCCACAGCAAGCAAAGGTAATATATTCCTTTGTTTTTTGCCGTGTATAAAACGGGTCGATCATAATAAGTTGAAACTTGGATATGACTTAATTCCCACAGATTGAAATTTCCCATATCTAACCTTTTCTAATCCAACAAAAAAGGCAAGCACTCACCAGATAAGGTTTATTCTTGCCTTAGTAGTAGCTCTTTACAGGACTCGAACCTGTGACTTCCAACTTCGTAGGATGGCGCTCTATCCATCTGAGCTAAAAGAGCCTTACATCTAAAGATTATATCACACACTTCCTATCGAATCAAATGCTCGTCACGTAATTTTCGAGTTAGTGCTGTAGGGGTAGGTTCAACCAATACATCGCCGCTTGGAAACTGGATTAGTGGCACTGATAAATTACCATTGTTGATGTGAGATACTATTTTCTTGCCTTCCTCACTATCATTTATATCAACATACTGATATGAAACTTTTAAAGCTCCTAATATGCGTCGGGTTGATGCTACCTGATGGCAAGTATTGTTTCCATAGACAACTAAAATCATTTTATCCCTTCCTTATATATTAAACGCAATTTATTCAGACCACCTTCGTAATTATTTGGAATGGAATATATAGCCTCTTTCGATTCGCCAGTAAGCGGCGATGGTAAACCATAATATGATAAGGCATCTTGGTCTATCTGTTGTAAAGCGTTATAGACATATTCAACATCTGGCCGATAATAATCACTAAAGACATAAATAAGGCAATCTAACAAGATTGCTGATGATAGATAATATCCATCTGGCGACAAATCACCCCAAATACTAATGCTGTTGGTGTAAACATTTTGATTGTCAGCAACTAGATATTCATCTATTGATAGGTCTGAATAGATTTTAACATGAACAGTAAAGCGTAATTCTTCTATGTACTCATCAGCATTATCAATCTGTTGATATGTGTAATCATGAGCCGTTTTACCAATGAAATGGCGGTAATCATATGGCACTCGTATAGCAAATTGATAACTATAATGTTTGACACCATTTTCAAGATTGGCATTATGGATGCGAGCAATCGCTGATGACAAGTTTAATACAGACTGCTCAAGTGGTGTTTCAAAAGACATATCATTTAATTCATGCCAGTTTCGATAATGATAGTTCCGAACAGCCTCAAGCGAAATTAAGTCCAGCGTGCCTATAAAAGGGGTAGGTGGTGGTACATTTTCACTGTTATGAAGTAATCTACCTTGAATCATATAATGCTCCAACTGCAAGCGATTATCATAGCGATCATGCAAGCAGTAAATCACATCATTAATAATTTTTGCAATATTATCGTCGGGCAATTCTAATTGCAAGTCGGAATTTTCAGTAGAAGCCCCGCTTTTCACAACACCATAAATATATGGGAAGTGTTCAGCGCCCTTATATACATATTCTTCTTCTACTAAATGTTGATATGCTTGTGGAACAATCTTTTTATCATTAGGTGATATGGTAACTTTAACATGAATTTCAAATGATGGTGATAATATGCTTAACAGTGGCTCAATTGAAGCATCCATGCTTGATTTCCCCACATAGAGAGAGTAATCATATGCAACGGAAATAGAGAATTCATAATCGCTATTTATAGACTGTCCTGCTTCTATCAGCTCTAAGTTATTTGAAATTAACTCTTTTAGGAACTTATTTCGAGAATCTATTAAACGCTCAACGTTTTTATGTAACGATGATGCGTCATGATTAACGTCAATCGCAGTTTTAAATGGCTGGTAATTTCTTGCAGCATATAGAGAGGGGATTTTTAGATTGCCAATTATTGTCATAGAGCAATACCTTCAATTAAGTTCATAAAGGCATTATAGCATATAAAAAGAGGGCTATTAGCCCCCTTCCCTACTTGCCTTTTTCTTGAAGCGCACGGATAATGCGCTCAATCTGTTCTTTTTTCTTTTTGTCTTGCTGAGGATTAGAGGACTTCTTCGCCATCGTTGCTCCCTTCCCATCCACAATCATCATCTGTTGGGGCAGTCGCATCAATGCCTTCGCCGATGGCATTATCCAATTCTGGATGCTCATCAACAAAACGAGCAATTACCTCGTCCATGCGAGGGTTATCAAGGATTGATGAAGTGCGGGAAAACACGACATCTAGTGCCGCGTCTAATTCTTCATCGGTTAATTCCTCATCAAAAATATTGTCGGGCGCTTCGCCAAACGCGAATTTCAGCGCCACGATAAGCAAGGTGTCTTTGTTTTCTTCGCGCCATTCTTCAATTTGTTCTTGTGTTGCCATATCTTTCCTCCTTATATATTGTTGTTAGTATGATTTAAATATATTCCATATCACGCAACAATACAAGTTAAGATATGATTAAGGTTTTCAGGCATTAGATATGTCTTGTGTAGCTTTTGACAATATCTTTTCCAAATCCAGTCCACAAAAACTTTTTAGCAGAACGATGGAAACAGATATTTTGAATATTGGTTCTACCATCAACATTATGTCCATAGCCAATACCTTGTGTCCATGTTGACATTCTGGTATCTCTTATGTAGTGAGCAGGGATATTACATAAAGCGCCGATTGAAACGCTTGCCTGCATTTCATAATCTGAAAAATCATCTACCCTATTAGATCGTTTAACAATCATGCCGTAGTGATGATTATGACCTTGCATCAACGCTGAGGCGTTACCATTGAAGTCCTTACTGGCATTTGCAGCAGCATTTGGGCCGACGCGCTTCCCATGTTGCATAAATACCCTGCCGAAGTGGGTCTCTTGCTTATCTCCTAGCCACCAAACCCTATCATCAGCACGCACCATTTCAACAAATGCTTCATCCATCGTATCTGGGAAAGGGTTGTTAATAGCTACTGAATTACGATCAAGCCGATCCTCATGATTGCCTCTAAACATTACCCTAGCAATATTAGGATTAGCACGGTCAATAGCATCTTGTAATCGCCACCAGCGATCTTTAACTTCTTTTAAAGCGTCTTTTGTTTTACGCCGACGCTGTTTAGCATAAGCGCCTAACGAATCGAAATCGAAAACATCACCGCCAAATATTAGCGCATCAGGCTTTGTAATAGTCAGCAATTTTAGTGCTAAGTCTATCGCCTGTGCATCTTCATCAGGAAGGTGCAGATCACTCCAAAACATAAATGATGATTCTGATTTGCTAGTTGCTTGTTCTTGAAACGCTTCCCATACATCCGTATCATCAAGGTGTTCTGGATATGGCTCATAAAGCATTTCTTCATCATAGGCTTTTTTATTGCGTAGTCTTAAGTTTTCACGCTCAAGTAACTGGATATATGCAGCTGCTTCGCGTGGAATATCAATTGCGGGGGAATATTGCGAATTATCATGCACTGGTTGATCGACTGTATATGGCAAACCGCCCTCATAAGTCACGCTTTGCTTTTTTTTGTAAGGGGGTTCATCAGGTTCGCGGTAGTAATATGCTTGGGTATCATTGTTTTCACGGGCAATAATAACATCTTCACTCTCTATCCCACGATAGTTCATTCGCCTTTTTGAGCTATAGTCAGTATCTTCGCCATGTGGTTGAAGGTTTTTCTCATAACGTTGAACGCGCTTTCTTAACATTTCGCCATTACACTCTGGTAGCAATTGGTAGTATTCGGCTATTTGATGCCAAGTAAGTTGCCCACCGCGATTAACGTGTAGTCTACTCAGTTCTTCAATATCTATATTATTAATGTTATTTTTACTCATTCCTGCGTTCCTAGTTCGTGATAGCTGTGATGTTTTTCATATTACCACAACTATCACGTCAGAACAAGCGTTCACGAAAACGTGGAACTCCACGTTTTTAATCAACAGACATAATAGACAATGCCATTATCTGTTTTAACATTCTCGATAGATGGATATGCGCTTTGGATTAGCTTTTGAACAACCCTATCTTGTTCAAGTTGCAGTTGCTCATGTATAAAACGCCATTCTTCATCATCCCTCTTATTCATATGCTCATTCCCATCAAACACACTTAGACATTGAGCATATGAATTCGCAATGCCTGTGTTTTTATATGTCACAATAAATAAGCGCCATGCGCCATCAATGCCGACAAACTCTCTAATCCCACCAGAGAAAGACCAATTATTATCTTTGTCTCTCTCAGCATTTCGATCAGCACCCGACTGGTCAACACGAACATATAGTTTATAGCGATTGTTGTTCAATTTGGCAATCAAATAATCAATGCCACTTTGCTTCACGGTCTTATATTCACTCATTATTGTGTCTGCTTTCTGTTCAGAGGTGGAGGTGGAGGCGATCTCCGCTGACTTTGTTGCGGAATAGATGGTGGCGATGGTGGCATATAATCTTCTTCATCAGCATGATATGGTGGCTCATCAATGTTTTCTTCATAGCGCGGGGTTTCTTCTGGTTCAGAAATGCTATTTTCCTCAATAATAGGTTGAGGTTTAGGCATTTGTCTATAATTGACACTATCCAAGCAATCTTTGTTAGTGCAGACATAAGCATTGCCCTCTTTATGAATGTTATATAACAGCGTCATAGGTTGATCGCAAGTTTTACAACAAATTTCAGGATTAGCCCATGCGTCACTCAATAAAAAGTTACCATTGGGATCAATGCCTAGATCATTACATAATTCCTCTGTGTCACTATCTCGAATACGTTGGTAGTATAACCATGTAGTGTATTCGCCAGGAGATAACGCGCCAGATGAACGATGGGTAGTTTCTCGCTTATATACCCCTTTAATCACGATGTCGCCATAATTTTCAATCACATCATGCCCTTCATATTTCACCATAGGAATATCTGGCAAAATATAAGGATTTATTGGTTTCATAATATTTCGCATAATTGTTAAAGAACGGTCAATTGCATCAATGTGTTTGCCATATGTAGCTATCTGCATCATTGCTAATCGTAAAAGTGTCCAGTCACCACCAAGAACTGGGTAAAATATCTCTGGTCTAGCATTGTTATTATCATTAGGCATAGCATTTTCTCTCTCTATAATGGATTGAATATGTTTACAGTAACCGCCATGTTTCTTGTGGCGCATTTTCCATGATTGGCAAGTGCAACTCCAATCTAATTCATTGTTATGTCCAGAGCCTTGATTATACTGATTGAGGCCATACACGACAATATATGAACCACTGCCATCCGATGCAGAAACCTCAAATGTTTTGCTTGTCATTTCATTATACCTTCCCGTAAATATTATTTCAATTTAGCCTAGACAATTAATTCTCTAAATCATCAGCTAAAATAATGTTATCAGCTAGTATATTAATTGATCCTCGAGATGAATCAACCTTACCTGATGTCAATATGATGCTGTTTTCTGTGACTAATTTGTCTAGTTTTTCATATAAACTGCTAAATACAGTTATATCTATAGTCTTTTGTGAGCTATGGAAATCTTCGACTGATAGAAATGCCATCTTCCTTCCCTTTCTATCAGTAACTACACGCAGTTTTTTTATTTCACCTGCAATGGTGACTTTAGTTCCTTCATACTCGCTATAGCCCTGTTCTTCTCCTATGATCTCTGCGATCTCGAATGCACCACGTCTTGCAAACTGTTGACGATAACGATCTGTAGGGCGTGCTGTAATGTACATCCCTAATAACTCTTTTTCCCACTCTAATCGTTCCCTATCAGTTGAGCGCTCTACGCGCTTATCAACAAATTGACTTAGCAAGATTGGTTGAACTGATTCCTCTCCAAATAAGCTCATCTGTCCCGTTTGCTTGACATGCCCAATTGACTTCCATGTTGAAGCAGAATAGTCTCTTATTTTATCTAAGGCGTTAAGCAATTCATCTCTATCGCCAAAAACATCGAAAACCCCAACCTTAATCCATGCTTCCATTGAATTACGGTTAATGCTACGAATATTCACCCGTTCCATGAAATCAGCAAAAGAGTTGAATATTTTTTCATTTCGTGCTTCTAAAATGATAGCTGACTGGCTCGAACCGCACCCTTTAACTTGGGTAAATCCAAATTGAACACCCTCTACTTTATTGCCGCCACTATCAACAGTTGATATGATCGTAAAGTTGTCATGAGATTCATTCACTGATGGCGATAAGACCACTAATCCCATTTCTTGGCAAGATGCTGATAATTTTGCTAACTTATCAGGTTTATCAGAATAGGATGTCATCAAGGCATACATATATTCAACAGGATATTGAGCTTTTAAAAACGCAGTTTGCATACAGATTTTAGCATAGTCTGACGCATGTGCTTTATTAAACCCGTAATTGGCGAAGTATGCGATTTCAGCCCAAATAAGCCTAGCTGTTTCTTCTGGTATTCCGTTTAGTGGGCCATTTTTTAAAAATGTTTGCTCATGCTTCTCCATGTCAGCAAGTTTCTTTTTACTAACAGCCTTGCGGATTTGGTCAGCCTCACCAGGCGTATAACCAAACAACTCACTTGCGATACGCATGATCTGTTCTTGATAAACAATCAATCCATAAGTTTCTGATAAGATAGGTTCTAACTTCTCATGCAAATAACTTGTTTCTTCTTCACCATGTAGCCGCCTTACATATGTGTTGTGAGCATCTACGCCCATTGGGCCAGGTCGATAAAGACTAATCATAGCAACAATATGGTCAAATAATTTAGGTTTTAACAACCTCATCATTTGGGTTAATCCACTATTTTCTACTTGGAAAACGCCAGCAGTTTCACCCCGACCTAATAATGCGAAAGCCTCATCAAGCCGAGCATCTGCATCTTTGTCACCAGTATGCTTATATGGGATATTGTCGATGTTGAGTTCTTCTCCATGTCGTTCAGCAATTACACGACATGCTTCACTCATTGCTGATAAAGTTGATAAGCCTAACAGATCAATTTTTAACAGCCGCATCTCATCTATCCATGCCATAGGGAACTGAGTAACTAACTTAAGACCAGCAGATACAAACTGCCCTTTAGTTAATTTTGTCATCGGTATATATTCATCCATAGCTTTAGGAGTAACCACAAATCCCGCAGCGTGAACAGACGTATGTCTTGGCGATCCTTCTATTTCACTGGCATTGTTGACAACATCATATAATTCAGGGTGTTGTTTCATATATTCGATAATGCGATCCTCTTGCAAGGCTTCTGCGATAGTTGCATTTTTAGGCATCAAGGCAGCGAAACGGTCTACGATACCCTTGTTTGCATGAAGCGCACGACCAACATCCTTAACTGCTGCACGCGCACCCATCGTTCCAAAAGTAATAATACCAGCGACACGATCATCCCCGTACTTTAGCACAAGATACTTGACCAACTCATCCCGCCGATTATCAGGAAAATCAAGATCAATGTCAGGCATACTAATACGATCAGGGTTTAAGAAACGTTCAAAATAAAGACCGTGTGCCAATGGGTCAATCCCCGTGATGCCTAAAGCGTAAGCTACCAAACTACCTGCACCACTGCCCCGCACATTCCACCAAATATCGGCATCCCGCGCGTATTCACACAAATCCCACACAAGCAAGAAATATGCGTTAAAATTCATCCTATTGATGATGTCTAACTCGTAGTTTAAGCGCTTCTGAACTTCTTCTTCGTTAGCTTGTGAACCATAACGCCAAGAAACCCCGATGTTACACAGCATTCTTAAAAAAGTCTCTGCGTTATATCCATTTGGAACAGGATAAATAGGCAAATGATAGCCTTCGTGTGGCATCTCAACGTTACACATATCGGCAATCATCCGCGTATTGATAATAGCTGATGGCACTTCTTTGAAATATTCTGTCATCAAAGCTGTTTCAGTCAGATAATAGGTATCCTCATCGAACTTCATTCGCTTCTCATCTGACTGATATGCACCAGTTTGAATGCAGAGTTTCAAGTCATGAATTCCAGCATCACCTTGCATAACATAATGTGCATCTGTAGTAGCAATGAGAGGCACATTGTGGATTTTGCTCAATTCAACCATCTTCTTGTTTACTTGATGTTGATCTACGCTAGTCAGTCGCCTCTGTAGCTCCAAATAAAAACGGTTAGGGAAGGCTTCTTTCCACCAATTCAGCGTATTAGATAACTCTTGGTCAGTAGCACCACGCAAGATCATACTAGGCAACTCAGCACCTAAGCACCCAGATGACACAATTAACCCATCGCTGTGGGTTAGAAGTTGTTCTTTATCATTGCGAGGCCGATGGTAGAACCCCTCATTCCATGCCTTTGTTGTTAGTTTCATCAGGTTTTGATAACCTGTATAGTTCTGGGCCAACATCAACAGGTGATAAGATTTTCTATCAAGCTCTTTATCCTGCCGTTGAGCAGATGCTAATGCAAGATACCCCTCCATTCCAATAATTGGTTTTATACTATATTTATTTGCTGCCTTAATGAAGTCCATAACTCCATACATACTACCATGATCGGTCAAAGATATTGCGCTTTGACCAATATCTTTGATATGTTTCATCATTACATCAAAGTCCGCATGTCCATCTAATAGTGAGTAGCCAGAATGAACATGCAAGTGAACATAGTCATCATCTGATATATGACTAGGGTTTCCACATGATTTACACATTAATTTTCCTTTCTACGAAAAAACGACAAGCACTATTAAATAGCGGTGTCGTTTTAGTATTTTTATATCATCAGTATAGCAACCCTAATACGGGATTGCAACAGCCAATATGGGTTATGTATTGAAGTACACCCAAATCTCTAAAGTAGATGAATTTTCTTCTGTCACTTGAACATCGGTTATCCCAACAATATTGATTTGCGAACCTAAGATTCGTTTGATCTCATTTTGTAACCATTGTTCATGCCCATAGTAATCACCACTACACCTCAATAAATATTGTGCATCGGTATTAGATAAACTCCAATGAGGGTGGGGATCACAAGCAATACCACCCTTTACCAACTCTCCAATCATTTGACTTGCAAAACTATCAATGTTTAACACTATTCTTCCTCCTCACTCAATTCAATAGAAGAAACTTTACCAGATGTTAAACTTAACCAATGCTCAGTTAAGTTAGCGACAATAGTCAATACATTATCTTTAAATTCAGATAATGATGTAACTAGCCTTGAATCTTCTTGCTTAGTGGTAATTTCTATTGTGGAGAAGCCAGGCCATTGCAAATCATACTTCCCGACTTCACTAGAATTATTGTCATCTAACGCTGCTTGGTGCAAGTCTTTCGCAACATTCAGATCAGCACCTGCTAATTCAGCGTAGAAGCCAGCAATTAACTTCATTTGGTAATCTGCATCCGCGCCAGTCTTTCGTGCTTCTGAAAGGATTAAATCAAGCAACAACCATAGAAATTGCGTATAGGTTACTTTAGGTTGCAAGAACTTACACCGATCAATAGCGAATGCTACCGCTATGACAGTACCATAATCACTTTCAGCAATTGCTTGATGACTTTCTTTAGTTGCATATTCAATGACATGATATTCAGCCACTTGCGTGAAGGCTGAAAGCATACCAACCCATAACGGCTTAATTGCTTCATTCGCCTGAATTTGAGACTTAACATCTAGCACATGGCTATGCCATAACTGCGCGTCACGCCCTAGCTCTTGACGCATATAACCAATAATGTCAGTAACACTATATTGCTTTAAGGCATCAACATAGTTTCTATCGTTGATTAGATTTGATAAAGTCATAGTTTTGCTCCATTTAGAATTATGAATTCAAACCAATATTGTTGGCTAATATTGCTACCTCATAGTCAGTGATAGTATTTGCTAACATCAACAATGTGGAAAATCCATTGTCTACATCACTTAAAATTGGCTCTTTGTCTGTGCCGCCGTCTTTATAAACATATAGAACTTGAGCTATAATAACCCCCTTGCCTTGAGTTGACTCGGCTAAAGCGTACTCTTTACCATTGACTTTAATTGCATCAAAGAGTGAAAGTCCGTTGATAATTAAGCGGATTTTATTACGAGCGTCATCAGACAGAATTTGCTGTTTCATGTCATATATCTTTCTATAATATGCGTCGCAATTCATCCTGCGTCGCTTTGGCTTCATTAATGATAGTTTCTAGTCGAGCTATTGATTTTTTAATGATGTCGGGATCGCAATTCCCGTCATTCTCATTATTCTCTGGATAATCTAATATAAATAATGACTGCCACGGGTAATTGCTGCTCGATCCTTTTTGCCCCAATGCTTCTGCAAAAGCATTTGCTGAATATAATTTATTATGCCCATCTCTAATGTTTGGGTCTTGTATCTCTATTTGTAAGTTCCACCCGCTTAACTTATAACCAGATACGACAACAAAATGAGAATAATACTCGTTTGGTCTAAGAGGATTAATATAAATCAAAGAAAAGACGGGATGTTTGTTATTGATGATATATTCTAATATGTGGCTTAAATGGATGCCCTGCCTTACTGTTGAAGTCAAACCATATCGTGAAATCCCTCGCATGTTTTCAGCAAAAGACGTATAGTTTGTATGGTTGATGCCAGCAACTCTCATAAATTCATTAACGGTTGTAGTGATTTTACCATGACTGAGCATCATCACTGAACAAGCTGGCCCGCAATCATTTGGAGATAAATTGCTATTTGCGTCATTCTGTGAGTGATAAGTTATCGGCTTAACGCTAATAGCATCACTGCTACTTAAGTTCACCATACTAATCACATCATTTCTAATCCAGTAATATTTTCCATCTTGACCTTGAAAATTGTGCCAAATTCCATCCGAATGGGGCTGACTTCTTATATATATAGCTAGTTCACCAGCCCCATTTACAGTACCCACGATCATTGACGATGTGCTAGGTTGTTCACGCTTGTTAACACGCTCATCCCATCGCCCTAGACCATTTAACCAGACTTTATTGCTCATGTAGTTTGCCTCCGATAATCGCTATATGACTATTATACAAGGCACTACACATTATTTATCTAGTAGATGTGACGACGTATGGCATACGTGCATGAAAATCATCAAGAGTAATAGCTGTCGTGGCTTGTCGATAGTCTGTATCTTCTGCTAACCACTCATTTTTTACATACTTGTACGCTCTCGCATCAACCATAGCATACCCGTACTTTACACCATCATTAACACTTTGTTTGCCACGATAAACTAATCGAGACAATTCACCAATAAACAAGCGCTCTGCTACATTGTTCCAACGACCAGTAGGGTTATTCACAATAGCATATTGGCGACCATTAAAATCTCTTACTTTTTTTGTCTCTTGTGGCCCATCATATATAAACCGCGTTCCAAACCATGCCACTTTTCTGCCGATCAGAACTTCCAGATCATTAAAAGTAAGAATTTTCGACAACTCATACCCTGCGATATTTAAATTATTTTCCATTTTCAATCCCTTTTGCTTATCCGAATATTTGTGTAACATATTTTGCAATATTACCAAATACTCATAGCATAGCAAGGTTCAAAATGGAACAAAAAGAGGGGAATTTCCCCTCTTTCACCTAATCACCTACGATGTCAATCGGACGTGGTGGGTACTGAAAAGACCTACTTTCGCGCTTCTTATTAATCTCGTCTAAGGTATAGAAATGAACCTCATCCAATTTAAAATAAGGTGTGGCATATTTCTTAGTCCCATCCTTATTTTTCTTCCAGTAATAACCGACTCGCAAGGCTGGTCTTTTTTCCCACGCTTTCAGATTGTTAAACGTTTCAGACTTGGCGTGATCTTCAAAGTAGACGTGCGTGTTATTCTTAACACCTGGTTTGCGTGGGTTTACCGTTGTTGTGTTTGGCATCGGCAATTTTGCAAACGACAAACCATAAGGCGCTAACCACTTATCAATCGCTGGAATAATAGGGTCATTGAGGCCTTCGTTAAGGTAGATTTTCATACTGGGGTGTACACCAAACGTACCTTCTTTATTCATCGGAGGATAGAGGGCGATGGCAGGAACAGTATTACCTGTATCTACACCATCATCTTTCTCTGCCACCTCTAAGCGTGCAATTGCTTCAAATTCATAATCAGCAACGCCATTACTGAGAGGGGTTGGCTCACTTGTCTTTTCAGATTCTACCCCCCCCACTACGCTTTTCGCGGTATATGGCACTAGCTCATAGTATCCCGCGAGATCATTCAGAAAATCTTGGATAGTCTTTTTGTCTAACCACTTCTCGTCATCTACACTATATATGTCGTTATATGATAACGTTACAATATTGCCATTTTCATCTATAAACATCTGTGACCAATTGACAGCCATCTATTTTTACCTCATAAACATGAATTTTAATTTAAAAAGGGCGCTCTGTGCTATTCAGATGCGCCCCGCCTATAAAAGCCCTTCTTCTTCACAGCCAGCACAGTTGGCGCTCCAAAAGGCTAAGACTTGCACCTATTTATACGTTATTGCTACCTGATGCCACGATAGGCAATACGTGTGTCTGGTCACAACCCCAAAACATATATTTGCCCCCTATTGGTGTTAGGAGGACTCGCCATTTCTCTCTTGCTAATTCAGATGTGTGAATGGCTTTATTAGGTGCAGTAAATCCTGCCCAAGTCACATCTAAACGTACCTGCTATACACCATTCGCAGGACTGACGAAAATGCCTCGCACATCCGCCATTGAGAGAAGCAACGGAGTTGAACCGTTTTACCACTAGTATCCACTAGCAATAAGACCACCACTTCTCTAAGTACCCTCAGCAGGACTCGAACCTGCGACACATAGCTTAGAAGGCTATTGTTCTTTCCGCTGAACTATGAGGGTATATGTGGGCCCACTAGGATTCGAACCTAGACTCAACGACTTATGAGGTCGCGGCTTTGACCATTAAGCTATAGGCCCGTATGGTTTTGTTAAAATTGTGTTTTAAAAGGGGTGGCTGGCGAAAGACTGTCCAGATCAAAACCAACCACCCCAACACAAGGAGAAAATGAAAAGTTTCCATTTTCTAGGGGATGAACCCTATGCCCTTGGCAGGACTCGAACCTGCGCTCATAGTTTAGGAAACTACTGCTCTATCCACTGAGCTACAAGGACTTTTTAAGTTGCACTGTATGTTACGGTATAGTGCAACTTAAAAAACAACTAAACATGATAAAGAAGTAAGCCCATTAGCTTTCATGAAGTGTAACTATCTACTCTCTCGTGCGTAGAACATCATCACACTTCATAATTAACATTATACACAAGGCGCTTTATAATGCAACCCCTAATTATGAAGAAAAACCGAAAAACTCAACGATTGATAATTTAATGTCATCTTTTTTAGATTTTCCTTCTAAATCAATGCCATATTCAGTGGCAATCTCTTTGAGCTTATTAACTGTCGCATTGTTAATTTCATCTAGCGATATATCAACATTTACACTTTCATCGCTTTGTTCACTGCTACTATCTACATCAACTTCTGTTTCATTCTCAATGTCGTCTAACGGATCGGCAATCGGCTGTTCATCTGTCGGCAATTCAAGCTCAACTTGAGCCTCATCATTCGTCACCAAAACATTAATATCAGGCTCTACATAGAGAGATATTATCTGAGCGTAGAAAAATGGGTTATATGACTTAACCAGATAACCGATATATGAGTGAACATTGGCGATTAATAACTTACGCCCATCAGCATCATCCACACGTGAAACAAAATCATACCAAATTTCAAGAAAATCTTCGGGCGATCTAACTTCACGCCGCCCATAGGTATTCCCAAACTCTAAATAATGTGGTTTTAACCCATCATACTCAGATACTCGGGACAATAACGCCTTGATTGTTCGTGAATTAGGGAATGTGTATTTATAACTCATATTGACCTCACTAAGCGATAGTTATCATGGACAAATTATAACACACCCTGAGGGCGGTTTTCGCATCTATCTAACGGATTTAAGCGCCTACTTTTTAATAAAAGCAGAAACCTCATAAATAGCATCAGGATTAGTTGCCATCAGTTGATTAAGCTGATGAATAATCTGTTCTTTTGTTCCTTGAAACGATTCCAAGTATGTGAAGTTTTGCTTGCGGTCTTTTTGAGCATCAAGACTTGATCGTGTTTCCTGTATAATTGTTAACTCTTGCTCAATATCAGCGCGATTTGTTACAATATCAACATCAGTTGTTGATATATCTCTGATGGGTATTTGTTGCCCTTCTCCATTACCTACTCCTGGCACATGAAGGTGTCCTGACAAGATCATTTCTTCTACAACTTCTTCATGCTCACTAATCATATCGGGTAAACGCTTGATAATATCGGCATTTCTCAACCCTTTATCGTAAAGGGTTTGTCCGATGGATTTCATATCATCAGGTAGGTTCTCAATTGCTGTTGATGCCGCTACGATCCGTTTAGCATCTTCTGAGGTTAATTTCTTTGTTTCAACAAGTTCAATGATTGCTCGGTCAATGGCAACCTCTGGCACATTCTTAGAAACAAATGTCTGCATAGCAGCTAATGAGATATTGATGTGTTCATCATTCATAGATTGCACAAGTTGTTCCTCTAACTGAGGGTTACTGCTGTCGAGCATAGGGCTTATTGCTCCAATCTCGATTAAGCGTGGAATGTGTTCCTTCCACGTTTTCCATAATTGCATATCACCTTGAGCAAGGCGAACTGGGTCATTGCCGATAGAATCATAGCCAATTCGCGTTGCGTTTTCGACAATCCAATTTTGCCAATGACCATGTTCAATAGTCGGTTTAATTACTTCCAGTAGTAGCTTTCCTGCACGTAAACTAAGCACCACATTATGTCGATGGTTATTCCGACGAATACGGATTGTTTCACTAATATCGTTGATGACAGCTTCATGTAGATTTTCTGTGGCTAAATAATCATCGTAGTGCTTATGTAAGCCTACGATCTCAACGGTATTGCTATCACTCTCTGCTAAATGGGTTGTCAATTTATTACACTCCTAACTCTAACAAGTTAAAGCAATTATACATCGCTACCTGATTATTTAACAAGAATCAAAAAAGAGGTGATAAGATCACCTCTTTTTATAATTATTACCCTCTAAGTGTAGGCCGCTTGTCTGGGTGTGGCAGCCTATTTAATTGTCCAGTCACAACTGCTCGAGGTGTAGTGTCTACTGGTGGGTTGACATCCATTAGCGCTAACACTTTGCTATCAAGTGGCACTTGTTGTTGACTAGCTGCCTCTACCACTTTTTTCATGAACGCATTAGAGCGCTTCTGCTGGTCGATGTCTTGTTGCATAACAATGTTTAGAGCAGCAAGATCATTATATTTTTCTTGTAACGCGAGGAATTCCTCTGCATTAATAACTTCCATATTGGCGCGACGAAGCGCCCAGAATAGACTTGAAATCATATCATTCTGCGGATGGATAACCGCAACTACCCATTGAACAATATAACTTGCGATCATGAGGGTGAACCCCACTGACGCTAATCCCAAACGCAATAAATCCCGTAGCACAAGAATGGGAAACCACAGTGGGAAGAAGAAAACTTCCCACTCATTCTGCCGACCATTACGTTCAACCATAAAATGAAGTGTCATCGTAAGTGGCAACAAGATGAGGTGCAACAGAATGTTGCTTTTTTTATACTCAAAACTGGTCGCCATTGCAACGGCGAGAGACAAATAATAGCTAACGATGTAGCTAATGATAATTACGATAACTGGGGAAATTTGGACATTCATTTGTTTTATCTCCTTGTGTGTGCTTATGTTTAAACTATAGATCAATTGAATATGAAACGCAAGTATGTTTTGTAAATGTTTTGTTAAGATTTGTAAATTATGTCAATATTTCACAGAAAAACGGTTGGCAAATAAAAGTCTGTGTGTACAATGAGATTAAAAGAATAGTAGCACAAGGAAATAGTGATGAGTTATACAGAAGATCAATTAAAAAATTTTTTACAGGAACTGTGGGAGAGATATAACAATCTCTCTGAGGAAGAAAAAAACATTAATGTGGCATCTGAGCAAATTATGTCCACAAAAAGAAATGTAGGCTTTTTTGCTGATGATAGTGAACATGAAGTTGGTGATGATAAATTTGATGTTATCACTAATATCATTTACATTGTCAGAACACACCCAGTTCTACGGTCACTAGTCAAAGATAATGAAGTTGAATTATATACTGCTTTATTATTTTCTGTTGCCAACGAGACCATTTGGAAATGGGAGCAATTATTTTTAGATTACTGGAAAACTAAAGATGATGAGTTTGCCATCCCGTTGGAGGATGACCCAGTATGCCAAACAGAATGGAAGTTACCATCTAAGCAAGGCGAGCCAGTTGTCACTGTGTTCGGTGATATTGTCGATCAAGCAGGCAGAGTCCATAGCCTGACTGTTACAAACTATACTGATATGCGTGAAGCATATATCCGCATATTATATGCGGTTGCTTGTTATGACAATATCACTATGTCAATGAGTAATGGCGTAAATTTGAACCCACATGGGAAAAGCACATATGGCATTTCATCTCATGCCAAGCGCACATCACAGCGGAAGAAAGCGACGGCTTCTAAAAAGACAACTGCTAAAAAAGAGATTACAGAAAACGATACACCTGCATCAAATGAAGTGCCGAAACCAGCAAAACCTAAAACACCAGTGAAGCAATCTAATACGCCAAAAGCAACGCATTGTGAGTTGTTCTCAGACTTGCGTAATTTACCCGCCAATACGGTATTTACAATGCCGATTAATGCGGCTTCATTGCGTAAGAATTTGAGCAATACCGTTCTAACTTTATATGGATACACCTTAGCACCAGATGGGACTAAGATCACAGAAGATCATGATACTGTGTATTACCACGACTCAAGACATGGTTACAGACAGTTACTTGATACGCTGGCAAATATGGACATTAAGTTGTCAGAATACAAAACACCCTTACCAAAAGAAATGTTATTGAAGGGGATCAAGAAGATTGCAAACTCAGGGCATCCTTACTATGACAGACTGGAATGGATTGAAGGACAATAAAAGCCAACGTCAAGGACAAAAAAAGACTGTTTATAAGCAGTCTTTTTTTTGCATCCATTAGACACCATGTGCTAGGAACTCATCCTGAAAAGGACTGCCATCTAACCGATGACCTAGCAATAATCATGCGCTTGTCATAACTATTATACATGACAAGCGCTGTAGTTCAAATGTTACTTACCATTTGTTGTCAAGTTTTCTTTGGCTGTAGTTATCAAATAACTCTGATAAATCACGACCTTCTTCATCAGCACGCATTTTAATATATCTATCATAGCCCCTTGTATTCAAAATTCCTAAGAAGCGATTAACGGTGGATACGGTTGCATCCACATTATTATTTTTCATAATCTCCACTAATTTTCTAATTGATAGACCACTTTTTTCTGATGTTAGGCGCTTCATATAAGGAACTCCTGCTTCATCATTTGCGCCATCGCTCATCAGCCAATTTAAATATTCGCGTGACCTGAGATTCAAACCATCATTCCATACTTTTTCCCATTTCATTTCTTTTTTCCTTTCTTCATCTACGAAGTCTAGCCCTTCTACATTAGCGGACACGGGTTCAGGGTTGCGATCTCCCGTGCCGCTTACGTAGGGTTTATGGCATCATCACCTTCGGGAATATTTTGCTCATCAGATAATAAAGAAACACCATTAGAAGATTCTTGTTTTTCGTTAGCATCAAATGGCAACGGCGATTCCATTTCGACAACTACATCAACAATAGGCGTTGGTGTAGTTTCTAATAAGGGCGACGATGATTTTTCTTCTTCAATAGCAGGCATTGGTGCTTGTTGTGTTGGTGGAGATTCAACTTGGATTGTAGAATACCAGTTTAGTTCTTCCAGTTCTCTCTTAACTAAATAGCTCCATTCTCTCGATGTAAGCGTATTCATCAAATTCATGCGTGCTGTCGCGCCCTGACCTTTTTTATTTGCATCTATTAGAGCATTTTTCAAAGCATTAGCATATCGTGGCAACCACTCTGGCGATTTTTCAGGCTCTGTGGCGATTGCTTGGTATGCTTGATACGCTTCCTGATATGCAACTTCGTTGGCGTGGCGAGTTTGAATACTATCAAGCACAAGACGTTCACCAATAAAACCTAAGAATAATACCGCAGTCGGCGGTATGATGGTTTCAAGCCAACCAAACAAATCATTTGGTCGCGTTACCGTCCAGTTTCCCACATATGCGATAGCTAAACCCATTGATACAGGAATAATAAACACAAGCCTGAACTTACCAGTGAAGTAGACATTCGCTACGATCACAGATAAGATAATCAAGAACTCAGATAGTAAAAATGTGCTGATGCCAACAATTGCTCCTTGCAAAGCGATATGGCTTGGGGTAGCTTGTTGTTGGTCACTTTGTGAAATTAACGTTTCATCAAGCAGGTTCAATGTGGCTTCATCTATTCTATATGTTGTAATGCTATCTTGAAAATGGTCACGCCCTGCTGTAAAGACACGAAAAAGACTAGGCATCGCTGATGCAACAAAAACAACCGCCATCAACACAACAACGAACTTACTAAACCACGCTGGATACGCGGATTGAGCATTCGTAAATTTGTCGCGCGTTGGTGGTTCACCTGCCATCCGAACAATCACGCGAGCCGCAGCTTCACGCGCATTTAAACGCTCATTATCTGTAAGCGTTTGTAAAATCTTTAAACTTTCTAAATCCATATCTACCCTTTCCTATCTGTATGATATTTATTTTTCCAGCAATTCTGCCACATCAACAAATTAAAAACAAGTTCGAGTATTGTTACATAATAAATTACCCTCTCTCAAAAACGACGACTTCCACGTTTTTAAGAGAAAAATAGACCAATTGAAGTGATACAATAAGTTGATAATTGGGTAATTCTTTATAATTGCCCATTGTCTATTTAACTATTTGATACTACGATAGAGGTAAAAGCAATGAAGCTAACACAAAAGACTTTAGAATTAGCAGGAGTAAATAGTTTGAGTGATGTCAAAAAAGATGTAGAATTAAAGGCAAAGTCAAAAGAGCCTCAGTTCAATGACTTTGAGCCAACAGCTAACTATAGGGTTACTGATGTGTATGACCTTGTTGTTGGCGCAAACAAAAGCGTAAAGAGTATGGGCATACCTGGTTTAGAGTCAATCATAACCAAGTTGCGAGATTTTTTCCGCAACCGTTTGCCAAAACGATCAGAGACACAGGTTATGTCGTTTGATGTCAGGAACAGTTCGATGGTGGAAAGTGTCGCTTATTCACCAAAGATTAAAACCCTGACTGTAAAATTCGTTAAAGGTGGAGTAACTTATATCTACTTTGACGTGCCTGTGAGTGTTTTCAATGGCATGAAAGATGCTGATAGTAAAGGTAAATATTTCTGGACGTACATCCGTGGACGTTCTGGAAATCCTGTCTATAAATACGAACGCGCCAAAGACTAACAGAAAGGAATAACATGGCAAGCCCGCCATTACCACCTAACAAACAGACATCGAAACAAGGAAAAGCCCCAACTAATCACAGTCGGGGTCATGTAAACCCACATGATAAATTAGCTATGATTGGCTCATCTATATTGGATTTGAGTTCGCAACGCAAAAAATTCGACAGTGTTATTTTTAATGTGCCGAAATTTGAAGTTCAAGTCGATTTTGATGCGCCATTAACCGCACGACAATTAGCTAATCATGTGTCATCTGTAGCACAAGTATTATCTACCCTGCCCTTCATTCTGAAAGACACTGGTTCTATTTGGTTGACCACCGAAGATGCTCGTAGATCAACATATAGCGCATCGGATAGCAAATCACTTGATAAAGATGTTATGCAAAAAAACGCATATCGCTTTATGGCAGATATGCTTGGCTATTTAGAGCTTCCATCTGAAATAAAAGCTCGTGTTATAACATCTGAAAATGGCATTGAGGATAGTTTTTTTACCGTTGTTCATAATATGCGGTTTGGCCAAGCGATGACAATTCCGAGCGATACGATAAAACAAGCTAATATTTACGCGCTTGTGTCAGGTTCAAATCCAGATGAGTTGCAATTTGATGGATGGATGCAAGGTGAAGAAGTAACTCAGCAAAATAAACAAGGTAACTATTATTTAGTTCCTCAAGACAAATTGCACTCATTGAATGATCTACATGGGTATTACAATATCGGCTATGGCGATGGTGGCGGATCACATCCTGTTCCTATTAATGACTGGATACATTTGCCTTATCGTGTCATGACTTACGCTCAATCCTATGCTCGCCTACATTTGCAAGCCGAGTTCTTTTTGTTGCGAGAATCTACAATTCAAACAAACATTGGCGATCAAAATCACCAACAAATATTTTTTATGTCGGTGAACCAAAATGGATATTATGTGGACACAAGTAGCATTAAAATTGAAAACTCTTGGCTTGGTTCAACATTAAATGATGCTGCGCCCCTTTTGTGCCAAATGAGTGTTTCAAATGGTGGTGAATGTTTAATTATCAACATTGATGAAACAACATTTCATGAAGCGCTGTCTCGTGAAACAGGATTGAAAGACATTAGATACACATTTTTAGCGTGACTTGTTTCGATGCTTGAAACCTTGAAACACCATTTATCACTGTGGTGTTTCAAATTCACTTTTTATTTGTATCATTTTCGCGTTAGCTTTTTGACTGAGCATCACAATGTTTAAAATATGGTGTGATTTTGATTTTAGAGATACATCACTACATCAAGTAAGCGGCAACGCACTGGGTTCTACTTCACACCTGTTTCAAAATGGGTTTGTATTTGTTCCAAAGTCGTTGCCATAAATTATCAAATAAGTGTCGATTGCAGTAAAAACGACCATGAAACAGTCAAATACCAGCATGAAACATAGTTATCGTTTCTACAAAATAGACTAAATGTTATTTTTTAAAAGGCGTTGTTCCATTTCATTTTATACCTTGTTTCAAAGTCATGTCGGTATTATTTTACAGTGAGTTTGAAACAAACATAAGTGGATTTGGTACAACATATTTTATTTGGTTAAAATCTTCAATATGGAAGGTCTGTTATGAAACAACTCAAAGTATATTCCGCTTCACGTAATGGTTTACAAGCACCTCGAAGCGGCGATGTTGGATATGACATCACCGCGCTTGAAACAGTTGCATTAGAACCTTATTCACAATCAACAAAGCCTGTGGCAAAGATACGAACTGGCGTTCACATTGAATTGCCAATCGGGTATGCAGGATTTCTTGTTGAGAAGTCATCAGTGAGTTCTGGCAATGATAAGTTACTTGGCGGTTTAGCATTACGTAGCGGGCTGATTGACCCATCTTATCGTGGTGAAATCATCGTGTGTATTCAAAACATTAGCAATGAAACACAAATCATCGAGGCTGGACAAAAGATTGCTCAGTTAGTTATTATCCCATATATCACACCAGATATTTGTTTTGTATCACAAGCTGATCTATCATCGTCTGATCGCGGCAATGATGGGTTTGGTAGCACTGGAACACATAACGACTAAAGCAAAGAGGATGAAACAAAACTATGTTTCATCCTCTTTTTCAAGGAGCGAATATGGAACAGAAAATACCTGAGTGGATACATAGTTGGACATATAGGCCAGCTTATTATGACAACAAACAACTTGAACGCCATTGTTATTATTATAACGGCAAGCCATTATCTACTTATGTCGCAAATCTCATTGCAACTGGTGGGATTGATTCAGATAACTACCGTAAGAAAAACGGCATCATTATCCCTCATGATTGGCTTGATCGCCTTATTGATGTTGCTAAAGCTGGTGATTTTTTTGCTCGCATTAAAGCATTCACGGCAATTGAAGTTTCTGCGCCCGATGACCCACGCTTTATTGAGATCATCAAAACATGGGCTTTATCTGAGACGATGGATGATACAATTTCTGCATCATATAGTGTTATTCACGATGAAGAAGAATTCTATGCGATCAGAGATGTAGCTCGGTTTGTGTGGGAAAGAATTGATCCTAATGTCACTAAAGAACAACTAGAAAAACGAGAGATGGCTTTGAGACCATCTAGTTTTTCTAAGACTGTTAGCCTTAAGATGCCGAATCGCAAGGACATCAATAGCGGGTCATCAGATGATATACGCGGTGATGGTGTACTTGCAGAATGGTTTCCACGTGTCTCTAGCAATGATTACATGATCCCATTAAACGGCACTGCGATAAAGGGTGATGACAAGCCTCATAAATCATTTCGGGAAAAAGCGCGTGAAACAAACGCACAGTCTCCAAGCTCTTTAGCGCCGCCCATAAAGCCACCATCACCGCCAAAGCGTCAAACTAAAAGCGCTATACCTACAGTTCCTGATGTAATATCACAGAGTAAAACGACTGATAAAAAAATACCGCCATTGCCACCTTGCAAAGAGCGTGAAAAGAGGACACCGCCAATATTGCCAACCAGAAAGCGTTAAGCTATTTTCCAGCTTGACTCTACATTGCGTTAGATATATATTAACCCAATATCATTGGCAAATACAGAACAATTGTTTTTCAGTATTATTTTTATTGTTTGCAACAAGGAGCAAAAAGTTATGTCTAGTAAGAACCAATCCACGCCATTTGTATCGCGTTGGGGGGACTTTGAACAAGATTTTAAAGATCGGTACTATCTGCATGTGCCAGGATATGTATTACTAAATATCCAATACTACGAACGTTCACAGTACGACTATCGCCTTGATTATCGAGATAATGGACGCATTGATAAAGTAACATTTTTCCCTGCACCGAAACACGGTCAAGCAGACCCAATAACTATCAACGAAATGGCTTTCATTGAGCGAGTGATGATGTTCAGATTTGATACAGCTCAAGGCGCTGCAAAACCTAGCACTCGAACATTAATGCACTTGCTTAATTATAAGAACGAGCAAAGCATTACAAATATCAAGAACCAATTGATAGAAAAGGGCGCTTTGACTTGTCGTAGAGGAGATTATAGTAAGTCAGAAACAGATGAATATTTGTTTGCTGGATTAATATACCAATGTCAGTGGTGGCATCAATTCTGGATGAAATATCAACCGAATTGGTATATGCGTTTTCGATTTGAAGAAATGAAAGAGTGGCTTGCCTCAGAAGAAGGTCAATTATCTTATACAGCAGAAATACCCCCCTCAAAAATTTTAGGGGAGGGGGGTATAAATTCTTTGGGGGGCCCCCCCCAAGAATTTTGGGGGGAAAGAATCAGAATAAAAGAACTAGAATTAATTGATAAAGATACTAAAGTATCTTTATTGCCTGACGGCATCGAAGGCGAAGAATTTGAGTTGAGTCTGGAATACTTGTTAGGTAGCGATTTTGAATTGTTACAAAAAGAAAAAGAAGCCAATTCCGCGCCGCCGAATTTACAAAATTCACAAAGACGCGCATCTAGTATCCCATCCTTGCCGTCTACGCCAAGCCGCACAAAGCAAGGTGAGCCACCAGTTCGCACTCCACGACCATCAGTAGGGACAAAGGGAAATATCCAATCGCAACCTGATGGGGTCGTTATCGTCAATAAAGATAAGTCTGAGCTTGAAAAGAATACAGAGCTATGGGTTCGGACGATTGTTGAAAAAATCACTGGTAAAGAGCCAGAGTTATCCCATTTAAGCTCATACGAAATTTTGCGGATGTATGCACGCGAATCTGGCGTAGCGACAAAAATGCGTGAGACTGCACGTAGTTTTGCTACGAATGACTTATTATCAGCTGATGGCAATTATATCGGCACTCCTGATATGGGAGAAATCATTAGTTATGATCGCAAAAAACCATTTGTTGAGCCAAATCCTAAAATGCTATTAGATAGTTTATTTGGGAAGAATGGTCGCCGTGACGGGTGGATGTTTTCACCGCAAGGCGCTAAACTATCACAGGATGCTACTTGCACAGCTGAAACAATGAATAAATGGCTCGCTTTGTATCTTGGTAGCCCAAGCTCATTGTTCAAAAAGACGGTGAAAAAACAAGTATTGCCACAAAGTGATGCTCAATCAATCCAAGCAATCTCGGATAGCGAAGCAGAAGATATTAAATCCATCATGGCGCAAATGATGAGACGCAACAACTAAAATGGAACAAATGGTTATTTGGGGTTGCATTGCGTTATATGCTGTGGCATGATGTCCAGCATGTAAGAAAGATAAGAAGGAACAAAGAAATGGTGGCAAACGCACAAAGCAAGTTGAGATTTTTTTGTAAAGATTGCAACGAGGAAATCGGGAAGTATAGGGCTGTCTGTCCTAAGTGTAATGGTGTCAATACAGTGCAATCCGTGTACCTTGACGCTGTTTCAACGCCAAAGAACCCGACTAATCGTAGGTTGACGTTCGGACTTAATAATCCAACGCCAATTACGGAAGTTGAATCATCTGACATCGAACGGCGTTCAACTGGGATACCTGAGCTTGATCGAGTTCTAGGTGGCGGCCTAATTGATGGACATTATGCCATAATCGGTGGCGCACCAGGAACTGGTAAGTCCACATTGCTATTGGAAATGGCGAACAATATGGCAACTAAAGAGTCACCCGTGTTGTATGTTAGTGGTGAGGAAGCTGAAAGTCAAACGAAAATTCGAGCAAACCGTTTAGCTATCAACAATCCACATCTATATATTGTGTATGACACTTCACTAGAAAATATCATGGAGCATCATATCAAAAAAGTTAAACCAGGCTTGTTGATTGTTGATAGCATCAACACAATTGTGTCAGATGTAATTGATGGCATTCCTGGTTCAGAGCGCCAGATGAAACACGTTGATGTTCAAATAAGGCAATATGTAAAAGCCACTGGTATGACTTGTTTTATTATTGGGCAGGTTACGAAGGAAGGCGATATAAGTGGATCAAATAAGTTGGCTCACATGGTTGATACTGTAATATATCTCGATGGAGATGATGCCAGCTCATACCGTTTCTTGCGTTCAGCGAAAAACCGCTTTGGCTCAACTGCTGAGATGGGTGTTTTTGAAATGCGAAGTGATGGATTGAAAGAAATATCTGATCCTACTGGTATATTTCTTCAAAATCGTGACGAAGAAATATTTGGCGCAGCAATGACGATGGCTATGGAAGGAACAAGACCTATCATGGCTGAGATACAAGCATTGACAACTAGAAGCAGTAGTAGCTCTGCATTGCGTTCTGCTATTGGGCTTAAAAGGGATCGCATGATCCAAAACATCGCGGTATTATCTAAAAACGTTCAAGAGACAAACCTAGCGGAGTTTGACATTCATGCTACAATCGCGGGTGGAATTACTTTACGCGATTCTACTTTGGACTTACCATTGATTCTGGCGATTGTCAGTAGTTATTGGGAAAAACCATTGCCTGTTGGCATGGTAAGTATGGGTGAGTTAAATCTCACTGGTGAGTTGCGAAGCGGTCAGCAGATGGAAGAACGCCTAAACGCTTGTTGGCGACAAGGAGTGACTACAGTCATCACGCCACCACTAAGTAAGGGCATTAAAAAACCAAAAGGTTTAGAAGTTATTGAAATGAAAAATATTCGCCAAGTTATCAAAAGACTCTTTGAAAGAGAACTGGTGTTGGCACGGGAAGATGAGGAAATACAACAAAAGATTCTTGCTACGCAGATGAGGAAAGAATTGCGAGATGTAAATGGCGAACTAAGCGATATTGAGAAAGAGTTCGGACATGGGTAAATTTATCACAGCTATGACACCAGATGATGTTATTTTGAGTGATCTTCCTGAGTTCATCATTCAACGATGGGAATTACGCACTCTATACACAAGTGCCTGTGCATCATGGCTTCCTAATGTCGAATGTTTTTTAGGCGACTATGATGAGGCTGTACGATATGTAGAGGGCAAAAAACATCATGGCGGTGAGGTTTATTACACCATCGCTAGAACTGCAAAGTTGAATACATTTTTATATAGCACAAAAGGATAGATCATGACTACTGATAAATGGACAGCGCCTAATTTAACGTTTGGAGAAGATAGTAGGGTTCAGGTGTACCCAGATGATCCTAATAGTTGGGTAGAACTTGTAGACTTTATGCCACATCCAGCCAGTGGCGTGAGTGGTGACTTGGCAATTGTTAACGCGGCTCGCGTCAGCTTCTTGGGTGAAAGCAAGGGGAAGGACAGTGATGCTGGTCTGCTTTCTTATCTTATGCGACATAAACACACATCACCATTTGAAATGGTCGAGTTTAAGTTTCGAGTTAATGCACCACTTATTGTTTGGTGGCAGTGGGCCAGACATCGCACATGGAATTTTAATGCTCAGTCTGGCAGATACACGGCTTTCGATGAAAATGATTTTTATATACCTGCTGTTTGGCGTAAACAATCGAAAGACAATAAGCAAGGGAGTGGCACAGAGGAACTAAGTGTGTCTCAGCAGATCAGGCTGTTGCGGTTGTTACTAAGAGACCAAAAAACAAAAGATAATGCACATGGGTTATTTGATAATATTTTGTCAGATGACATCAGCGAATACGGTGAACACTCAGTTACGCCTGTGCGAGATATGCTAGAGAGATATATTGACGCTGGATATGATGTTTATCAACGCTTATTGGATGCAGGTGTGGCACGCGAACAAGCTAGATTGTTCTTGCCTGCTTTTGGTGTGTACTATACGTGGGTTGTTAAGACAGATGCTCATAACCTAATGAACTTCTTGCGCTTACGTTTAGCTAAAGATGCTCAGTATGAAATTAGAGCCTACGCAGAAGTTATCCATGAGAAGTTCTTTCGTGTAGCATTGCCTGAGACTGAACGTTACTTTAGCGTTTCAATGATGTACCGTTAATCAATCAAAAAAGGGGGATGGACTATTGAATCCTATCCCCTAAACACAAGGGAGAAATTTATGTCTACATCAATGCCAGTTGTTCCGAAGCAAGAGAAAGAAGTTGAAGATAGTAAGTTCTTATTAGAGCTATTTGATAGGCCTGATGAATTAACACTGGATAAAACTACTGCTGACTTTTTAATTCAGCGCGGTATTCCTCAGGATACTTGGGAAACGATAGGATTTAGAACATCTCGTGATGGTCAGTATCTGATTTATCCATGTGCATATCCACCATCTATCAATCATAATACCAACAGCATGGTTAATGCAGTGGATTATCCGATCATCTACCGTGCGCGACGTTTACCGCATTCGCGTGAAAAACATCCCAATGCGGCGCGGTTCTATAACTCACCAGAATCACTCCGTCCAGGCGGTGTCATGCCGATTACTTATATGCCAGACTACCAAAAAATAGCGCAAGCTGTTAGTCGCAATGGCGGTGTCTTGCACGTATTTGAAGGTGACATTGACACAATGACGGCATATGCGGCTGGCATTTGGAATGCAGTCGGTTTATTTGCCGCTGGCAATCGGCTAGATGCTGATATTCCAGTTCAACTGGCTAATATGAAGGTGACAGTTGTGCGGTTTTATCCTGATAACGATAATGCTGGTGTCCAAGTCACAACTAAGTTTTTAGACTTGTTGCATAAGTTTAAAATTCAGGCAAGCGCTTATAAAGTTCCTTTCTTTCTGGAAGGAAAAGTCATTAAAGATAATAATGACTTCTGGCTTGCTTGTGGGTGCAATGAAAACATTTATATGCACGAGTTAAATAAGATGGAGAAATGGGTTTTAGCTACCCCTGAGCAAATCCATTACGCACGCACAAATGATTACTTCAAACCAGAATTATATGATCTAATCATAGATAAGTTAGGGGTTAGCAACTTTAATAATAGAGGGTTTTCTGAACTAACAGTTTGCCCATTTGGAAACCATGCTCATGACAACACGAATCCAGCGTTCTCTTGGAATAAGGAAACCCGCGTAGGGCATTGTCAAAAATGTGCCAAATCATATATGACAAAAGAGGTCTCGGAGGCACTAGGTATCTCTTGGAATGATTATGTTAATGATAAAAGAGAGTCAACTTTACTGCCAAGTAATAACACGTCTGAAAATCAAATTGTTGCCGACAAAAGAGCAAAAGTAGAAGCAGCAAATGGGCAAGTTTTAGGCAACAAACATATGGTTCATGTAGCTAATCGTCGGATGCAATATGCTGGCGCGTCTGATGATGAGCTATGGATGGATATGACAGCCGCAATTGATGACTATGAATTGCGACTCACGGGACAACAACTACCTAAGTATCCGCCAATTCCTAATCCATTACGTAGCGCTATTGGACATTTAGATGGTAATGCTAACGCATTTGCGCGTCCTTGCATGGCTGGTGTCATGGGTGTATCTGGCGGTTTTAAGACCACATTTTTAACCTATATGATCTCTGAGTGGGCTAAACAGGGCTATAATGTAATGGTTTGGTCTCCTGAATGGTCTCCTGAACGTCATGCCGATAGAATTGTTCAAACGCATGGTGGTTTGCGAATGCCCGAGATGACATCATTGCAGCGGCATTACCATGAACAACATTTAATTGAAACAGGAGAGCTTACAGCTGAGGATAAAAGAATATTTGGCAAAGGCGTTTCCGATGCAAAAATGGGATATGCCGTTAACGCACTGAACAAAATTCGCACCCAGTGGACTGGGCAGGTGATCTTTTTAAAGGCGTTTTCTGCAACTGTTACGGATTTGTTGGCGCAGTTGCGCGAAGCACATGAACGGTTATCTGAAAGAGGCAATACTCCTCACGTAGTTATTATTGACTATTTGCAAATGATTAAACCACCTGATGAGGCGTATCGCTGGTCTGAGAAAGATACGCTAGATATGATTAAAGAAGAAGGTCTTAGAAATGGCTGGCTATCATTTGTTGCTACTCAGTCTACTAAATCAGCGACTCGTGGTGTCCATGATGGTTCAACGTTTTTAGATAGCACATCAGCCGTAAATGTTAGAGATGATGTGCTGAACCTGTTTTTATCAGTGAACCCATTGCCAGAAATTATGAGTATTTCTGTGCTTGATCCTGTCACAGGAAAGCATAGAGAAAAATATTACCGAGAGGTAGCAATTGGTGTGTTGAAAAATAGTGAAGGAAAGACTGGCACAGAAGATGATGCTCCAAGAGTATTAATCGACTTAGAGCGCATGACATTAATATCACCAGAGGAGTTCGCACTACTCAAGGCTAAAAAGTCGTAAGTTTGACTCTACAAACAGGCTATGTTAGAATGTTGAAAAATAGCCTGAGCAAAATTAACGAGAGGCTATAGATAAATTGTAGCCTCTCGTTTTTTTATATCATAGAGGTATTTATGAAATTAAATGACATTCGAGATATACGAATACACGCGAGACATCAAGATATATATTATCCTAGCATTGCATCTTGTTCTACTATATTTGAGGCAATACGATGGATTGATGATGTCTTGACACAACATAAAATGTCTCAAAATAAACGTGATGAGATTGCATTTGAGCTTTATTTTGAGGTGGATGGCAATAACGTTATTTTTACATACCAGCCAGGAAAATATCCTTACTCCGTGGCATTTAGTCTATGTAATAAGTTGAAAGAAATTCTTAAGTCAAGCAAAAAGTTAGACAAGCCAGGATTTCCTAATGGAACACTTATTGCGCGATCTGTAGATAAAGCGGGGAAGATCATCTTTGTAAAAAATATACTTAAACAAGGCAATGATAAGCCGCCTTTTTTTGAGTTGCCAGAAAAAATACATATAGGTGGTGCGCTATTTGGCACACCACAAGGCAATCTGGATCGTTTGACATATTTGCAAATTGTCGCATTAGAAACAGATTGGACAATACAAAGAAGCCATTATTGCTATTTAGGTGAAATAAGTTTGTTAGCTCAACACTTATGGGACATCATTCTGCAACTAGGGATACGCAATAAAGAAGTTTTGAGCCGTTCGGCGGCGATGATGGAATTAGCATATTTATATGATAACTACTATCCCGAATTACAAGATGAAACACTTGGAGCATATCGTTTGGCTTGCTTAGTTAGGACGTTAGTTAACTCCGAGCATTCATCATCAGAAAAAATGGCAAGCCAACAGCTATATCTTGCTTTATATAAGCATCATGCTGAAACGTTGGAAAAAATCTTGCAAGATGCTTTGCTTTTTAAGCAGAGGCGAGTAGCAGAACATATTAATTATATTCAGATATTTTCTAAACAAGCCGCCATTAAAAACGGTTTTGGTGTGCCTGAGCAAACCAAACTTTGGACAGATGAGGATGACAATGATGTTTTTCAAAAACTTTAGAGGTAGTGATACAAAGAAGCCACGTTCTACCATGAACGAGGCCATCATGAAACAACGCTTAAATGCGTTATTGATTGGTGATGCGCTTATATGCCCAAAGACGGGTTGGCGAATTGATTGTGTAGCTGATCCTATATATGGTGATCGGCAGTTTATCATCAAAAACCCTTATAGTAGGTCGGAAGGAAGTAAGCGAAAGCGCTTATCTGCAACATTGAAATATTTACATGATAATTTTGTCCCATCTACATTAGAGCTTGTTGTAGGTGGCAGTCTTGAGAAAAGCCATGAACAAGTATTTTTACCAAACACAGGCTATTCTCCTGATGTGACGCAAGTTCAATATTACAGCGTGAACAACATCGCAATTGAAGAAGGTTTTTTTGCTCCCACTTACTTGGTAAATAGAGTTACACGGTGGTTAGTCAGTCTCAGAAAAGATTGATCTTGTATATACATTGTAATAATGCTAAAATGCCCAACAAATGAAAGGTTGAGCGCATGGCTTATAAAGTAGAATATAACCCTCACTATGACTTCATTAGTGAGGGTTATCATAATAAATATCCAAAGTTACATCCCTATCCTGCGACTATGTTGCCACAGATAGGGATTAAGTTATTTGAGGATTTAGATTTGCGACCTAGTTCTATGTTAGACCCCTATTGCGGAACTGGATCGTCATTTGTTGCTGGATTAGAGAACGGGGTAAAAAGTTTTTATGGAGCAGACATTAACCCTTTAGCTAGGTTAATATCGACTGTTCGTTTCACATTGATTGACCAAGACGATATAAATCATATGAAACAAACCATAAAGGAACTAATCGCTACAGAACAAATAGCATCGCCCAGTAAATGTCGTCAGCTATTTAAAAACCAATCTTATTGGTTCTCTCAACAAGTTCTTGACGATATTTATATGTTAAGTGAAATTATTGCTAAAGCTACGGGGGGGGGTATTTCAAGCAGTAAACAACTAGTTGATCTTGCGTTCGTAAATGCAATTCGGTCAGCATCTTATGTTCGCAAGGGTGAGTTTAAGCGCTACCGAATGACCCCAAAGCAAATCGCAAAGTTTAAACCTGATATGATTGAGTTGTTCTTAAAACACTTTGATAGTATTATTTTATCTTATGAACAACATTATTTACAACATGCCAAAGAAATAACGGTTAGCATTAATGATGAAATTAACAATCTCGAAAAATATGATGTTGTGCTTACTAGTCCACCGTATGGGGACAGTAAAACAACGGTTGCGTATGGTGAATTCTCGCGGTTTGCAAACGAGTATTTAGCAGGATTTAATGACGTTGGAAATATGGATCGACTTATGATGGGTGGTATAAACCACCACAGGCAATTTCATTCTGAGGTGATAGATCGTCTGATGTTAAGTCTAAAACCGCGAGATGAAAAGCGATCACAGGCTGTTTATTCGTTTTACTCTGATTTGGCGCACTCTATCAGTGATGTCTCCGATAGAGTTAACGAAAATGGGACAGCTATTTACGTGGTGGGTAATCGCAGAGTGTGTGGCGAAATTATGCCAACAGATCAATTTATCGCTGAACAATTAGAATTGAATGGTCTGCGTCATGAAATCACTATAGAACGCTTATTATCAGCAAAAGCGATGCCTATCTTGAATGCGCCTTCTAATGTAATTGGTGAAAAACAAACCACAATGAATAAAGAGTATATTGTTATTGCTAAGAAGGGGTGATAGGATGGAGACAACGACTGAACGTGGCTATAGGCAAGGCTTACTGGGTAAGTATAAACCAAAGCCTCATCCAGATTTTTTAGGATTGCAAACACTTGTCGAATTAGAGGTGGAATACTATAAGTATTGGGTTGTTGGTTTTTATGCAAGAAATAGCGTTTTCAATAAAGATAGATGGGTTTAGAAAGGTTTTTTATGGATACTAGAACTACAGTAGCAGGTTTTTTCTCTGGTGTCGGTGGGATTGAACTGGGCTTTGAATTAGCTGGCGCTACGATTGTGTTTGGGAATGATAGAGATAAATATGCTTCGACAACATATCGAGCGAATCTCTGCAACGAACCCATTACGGGGGGGGTATTTCAACATATCGTTGCCATCACATAGAAGATGATATTGCTAATATTAACAGTGATGTAGTTCCAAATTGTGATGTGGTTGTTGCTGGTTTCCCGTGCCAACCTTTTAGCGTCGCTGGTTTAAGAGAGGGTTTCAATGATGATAGGTCAAATGCTTTTTTTGAGTTGGTTCGCATCATCAATGGTATGGAAATCAAACCACGAGTCCTGTTTTTAGAAAATGTTAAACACCTTGTAAGTCATGATAAAGGTAACACCTTTCAAGTTATAGAAAAAACATTAAATAGCATGGGGTATAAAATAAAATATCAAGTGCTAAATGCAAAAGATTATGGCAATGTGCCACAGAATAGAGAGCGTATTTACATAGTCGGATTTATCAATGATAGTGATTACGAGCAATTCAAATTCCCCGAACCCATTTTATTGTCGAAAACTGTTACGGACTTACTAGATGATGAAGTATCAGATAAATATCACTATACAAGTTCTAGTAGTATTTATGACTTACTTACTGGGTACGATATGAAAGAGGGGATAGTATATCAATGTCGGCGGCGCTATATCCGTGAAAATAAATCAGGTGTAATTCCCACGCTGACTGCAAATATGGGCGGTGGTGGTCACAATGTGCCAATTATTATCAGGCACGGCATATATAGAAAATTAACCCCACGTGAGTGTTTTCGCGCACAAGGATTCCCTGAAACATACGTACTGCCTAATAAGATGTCCGATACTCAGTTATATAAGCAAATTGGAAACTCAGTAGCTGTTCCTGTCATCAAGCGGATTGCTGATAATATTTTGTCAATTATTAAGAAATCACCAAGTGATATGTACAGTTTAAACGATCATAGCAACATTTCATAATTGAGGTTTGACAAGCCTAACAGTTGTATTGTATTCTTGGTGAAAATAAGATTGAATAAAGAAAGGGAGTAAATGGTTAGTTATTCTGATGTAAATCAGTTAGTGAGTGATGCTGGTCGATTAGCATCATATCATAGCAACATGGTATTCTTAGCTAAGAAGCCACGAACTACTCGTTACAGCTATTTCAATAAGCGATTTGTTGATGCTTATCGGGTATGGGAAAACCAAAGACAACTTGTTCAGTACGAATTGGATGAGTTATTTGGTGGCGAAAAAAACACAATCATTATCATTAATGATTTATTTGTTGCGCCAGATAACGACGGAAGCGGCTTCTTATGCCATAGTCGTCAGTGGGGAACAACCGAGATTTCAGATAAGATAATCCAACGAAAAAAATTCAAAAAGGGGGCAATATGGATAAAGCGTCACCGTTATTCTTTTGGATAGCTATTGCGCTATATGTGACAAGTATGGTCACAGTGAACCATTTAACTGGTGATCCATTTCTTGCAGTTTGGTTTACCATTGGCATGACGTTGATTATTCCAATGGTATTTATTGTAGCATGGGGCATATTAACAAGGAGCGATAAGTGATCGACAATATTCCTAAGAGTATGTTTTCTTGGTTTCTTATCCTGAGCATTGTTCTAATGTCATGGGTAAGGAGCTTAATTGGTGTCAATATTGCACTAAGTCTATGTTCATTCATTATCTTGGTTATATTGTCTGAGGTTCTGAGATATGCACTTCAAGGTGATAATCCTAACAAGCAAATGCTGAATATAGCTACGATATACCTCATGTGGGCAGTAACGATGGTGTTTATGTTTTTAGCTATATCATGGCTAGATGCTATTTTTGTGTTTATTTCAATCCATGTTGTTCTTATCTTGCATGGATTTTCCACAAGAAATAATGAGGGAAAAAGTGATGAGCCAGATTAGATCACCTATGAGGGAATGGTGGATAGCCGCCAATACTCAAGCATACATTGAGGCGCAAAACAACCAAGAAAACGTTGATGGCATGGCTTCAATCATTCACATGATCGGCCTTAATGACGATGACGTTCGGCAAGAAGTGGAACGAGTGGTAATTGATACCATGACATCTGAAACAATTACAGCTGAGGAAATCAAATCAGTAACACGCCAGTTGATGAAATTTGACACTTGCACCCCAGTAGGATTAAGAAGGGTAAATGAGTAATGCTCTTATCACTGATTTTTATTGTCTTTGTTCTATTTTTCTTAGTATTAGCATCTATGAAGTCTCGCGCCGTTTCAAATAAGGCTACTAATCATGCCAGCCTTGTTAACAGAACAAAAACGGCGATTAAAGCTAATCCTCCACGCAAATGAAGTCAGAAACGTTAACATCTAACGAAGTTGAAATACAATCTCTTATTGATGACATGGTGAACTATCAACATCCTTTGTTGAATAAGACTCACCATGTCTATCGTGGTATCGCAAAAAATTCAGCGATGTTACATAGCGATATAAAAGGTAGCATTTACGCATATATCATGGTAAGGATCGCTTTTTACGATGGCCAACAACATCATAATGCTGCTAACCCTCAGTTAATGGCATTTTCGTTTCCTTTTGATAGTAAACCTAATGAAGATGACATCAACATTGCTATTAAAGTTGTACATGGCCATTTTACACAATGGAGAGAATTAGAAGAAAGGCGAATCAATGAGTAGTCCAACTGTGTTGGAATTGTTCTGTGGTGCAGGTGGCCTTGCGTTGGGGTTAGAAATGGCTGGTTTTAATGCCGTAGCAACGATTGATAACGATAAACATTCATCAAATACGCTCAAGATCAATCGGCCTGATTGGAACGTGGTATGCAACGACATCGCAATAGTTGATCCTAGCGATGTATATAATGGTGAAATTGATGTTTTGTCTGGCGGGCCACCATGTCAAAGTTTTTCTTATGCTGGTAAAAAGATGGGGTTTGAAGATGTACGTGGAACGATGTTTTATGAGTATGCTCGTTTCTTGCAGCACTTCAAACCTAAGATGTTTATTTTTGAGAATGTCAAAGGTTTAGCAACGCACGATAAAGGCAGAACAATCAATACAATTCTGTCTATTTTTGAAGATATTGGCTATAGAGTTGTCTGGAAAGTATTAAATGCGTGGGATTACAATGTTCCGCAGAAAAGAGAACGCGCAATTTTGATCGGCACAAGATATGATCTTGATATTGACTTCAATTACCCCCCCCATTACAAAATAGGCCAGTATTGGGTGATGTTATTAAAAATGTGCCAGACAGTTTATGCGCGAAGTACCCAGATGTTAAGAAACGCCTATTTAGCCATATCCCACAAGGTGGACATTGGCGACATGCCCCACCTGAGATCGTTCAAGATTATGTTGAAAAGATTATTCCTCATGGCGGGAGTTATGGTGTTTTAAGGCGACTAAGCATGGATGAGCCTAGTTTAACAGTGTTAACAGCGCCAAGCCAGCGATTTACAGAGCGTTGTCATCCTTTAGAAGATAGACCGATGAGTGTGCGCGAAAATGCGCGGATTCAAACATTCCCTGATGATTGGCAATTCGCAGGCAGCATGAGTAGCCAGTATCGGCAAATTGGCAACGCAGTTCCTGTAAATATGGCTTATGCTATAGGGAAAGAAGTATTCAAATCTCTATCTGGTATGAGAGGGAAAACTAATGCGACAGATGAACTATCAGCAATTTGAGAATTTATTAAAACTACTACTAATCAGTATTTTATATTATTATGTGGTGGTGCTTAACTTCATTGTAAAATAGAACAAAAAGGGGGGGTGGAGAACTAATGCTCTCCACCCCCTTTTTGTTTAACATTCGCTATATCCACATGAGTGACAAGATATACATCCTTCTCTACGAATAAGCGTTGTCTCTCCACAACTGGGACAGATGTCACCAAGTTGGATGTTATACTGTTGCTGATTGTTTACTGCGAATGGCTGTGATACAGTTTCTGACAATTTGTGATTGTATCTATCAGCATATTGTTGTAGAACATGAGCTACACCATCAGGGAAGCTACTGATGCGACTAGGGCCAAAACCTAATGATCTCCCACCACCAATATCTTTGAGTTGCTCAACGATTTCTTGAACACGCTCAATTGGAGGGATGTTAGAAGGTTGGCGTAATAACAACGATATTAGTCTCCCGATTGCCTCTGATATTGCAGCAATTTCAGACCCTGCTTTAGCGCTGTTAATAAACACTTCAAATGGTTGTTTATCATCCCCATCTTCAATTTCATTGATAGTTAAATAGATTGTTCCAGCAGGTGTTTTGAGTTGGTGCGTATAGCCTGTTAGGGTTTTAGGTCTTGCTAACTTCACACTATTGGCATAGTTAGGTAAAGCTGGCGTTGAAGTTTCTTGCGTAGCTTGAGTTTTAGCTTGCGTGGCTTCTGTTTGTAAAACCTCTTTTTCTCGACTCCCTGCGACATAAACAGTCAGACCATTACATTTTTGCTTCCATGCTTGAACGTAAGCATCTTTAACATCTTGAATTGTAGCACTTGATGGCATGTTAATAGTCTTACTGATGCTGTTATCAATAAAGGCTTGAATGCTAGATTGCATTAAAACGTGTTCATCAGGTGTAATGTCAGCGCTAACGACTAGATAGTTACGACGTTTTTCGGGAATAAGTAAAACATTTTGGCAACTACCACTATGGTTTACTTGCTCTACGATTTTTGCAATATCTTCTTCTGATAACCCGTGATTAGTTAATTCTCTCTGTAACAATGGACTACCATAATTTAGCGTGAAGCGTGTCTCACCATCAAGAACATGGCGGACATAAGCTAATGCAAAGATAGGCTCGCAACCATAACCTTCACAACCAGCAATAGTGGCAATTGTTCCTGTAGGCGCGATTGTAGTTTGAGCAGCATTGCGGATGCCATATCTAAGAATTCCTTCTGTTATTTCTGTCCAATTAAAAACAGGACGATTCCATCGCTCTAAGTGCTGATATGGGGTTAATGGCGATGGAGGAATCCAAGTCAAATTATTGGGATCATAAATACTTCCTTCTATCGCTAGGAATGACCCAAACTTCTTAGCTAGTTCTACGCTTGTTTTCATGCAGTGATAGCGAATAAACTCGGTAATTTGACCAGCAAACTCTTGCCCTTCGACGCTACCATAGCGCAGACCGAGATGGATCATCATGTCGGCTAGTCCCATAAAACCAAGTCCAATGCGACGTGATCGCAAAGCCGCTTCACGTAATTGCGGAACGGCTTCTACATACTTATTGACTTCAATGACATTATCAAGGAATTGAGTTGCCATTTCAATTGTTCGTTGCAGTTTATCCCAATCTACTGCGCCATCTTTGACATGGTTAGCAAGATTGATCGACCCGAGATTGCAACTTTCATAGCCTAAAAGATTCTGTTCACCACATGGGTTTGTTGCTTCATATCTGCCGATGTGAGGAATTGGGTTTCCTCGATTAGCTTGATCCATAAATAGCACGCCAGGCTCTCCATTGCGGTGCGCGTATTCTGCAATCAAATCTAAAATATCGTGTGCGCGTAATTGTTTAACTGTTTCACCAGTGGAAGGCTCAATTAAATCATAATCAGTATCATTGACAACCGCATCCATGAAATCATCAGTGATTGCAACGGAGATATTAAAATTAGTGATAGAAGTCTCGTCGGCTTTGCATGTGATAAATTCTTTAATATCAGGGTGATGAACACTTAAAACGCCCATATTCGCACAGCGTCTAACGCCACCTTGATTAATCACATCAAACGCTTTATCAAAAGCCTGCAAAAATCCAATCGGCCCAGTAGAAACTCCATTTGATGACTTTACTAATGCACCTTTTGCTCGTAGTCTACTAAATGAAAACCCATTCCCACCACCTGCTTGCTGGATTAATGCTGCATTTCGCAAGGTTTGGAAAATACCATCATCTGACTTACCCATGTCATCTTCAAGTGGTAAAACAAAACAAGCTGATAAATTGCCTAACGGTGTTCCTGCGCCAGTGAAAGTTGGTGTATTAGGTAAGAAATCGAGATCAGCTAACATCTTGAAATATTCTCGCGCCAACGCGATAGCGGCATCCCCTTGGTTGTAGGCTACAGCAACATTACTAGCCACTCTCCAAAATACATCTTGAATAGTCTCAGATAATTCTCCATGTTCGTTTTTTCTTACATATCTTTTTTCCATCACAGTTCTGCTATTATCAGTTAGAGATACTGTATATGTGGCTAAGTCTTGAGGAATTTTTCCAAGTGGTAAATTTGTTCGGTTATCGGGGTTATAAGACATTGCATACTCCTGTAGTTGATGAGGAAATTAAGCGAATAAAAAGCCCCTAATAAAAGAGGCTTATGATATAGCAAAACTTATTCTGGGCAGAGATGACATTAACCTAATGCGTCAATGTCATCTCTGGTATTATAGCTTGTATTGCCTGCATTTTCCAATTCGTTAACAGCGCTACTATAGGCTTCTTTAGCAAGCACCATACGATCATATAGATTATGGATAACTTCCTCGCCAGCAACGATAAGCAAAATAGTGATGATTGTTAATCCGTGATCTGGAACTGGTGCGAAGATCGGCAACAATTCTCTAATTGTTGCAATGCCACCCCAAATATAGAAATAACCAAACAGCGTCAAGACAAATCGTGTGGCATAAATAACCCATAAATAGGTAGTGTCACTTGATTGTTCTTTCAGTGTCTGGAATCCCAATGCCTTGATATGTTCAACTGCCAGTGTGACTGCGGCCGCTAAACCACCAATAGCACCTAAATATAAAATAACTTGCCCTAAAACAACACTTAAGTCAAATTCCATGATTTATGTAACTCCATATGGATAAAATAGTGAGCATATATGCTCTAAGTGATGTATATCATTTTACCACCCTTTTAAACCTACTTTGAAAGTCGCTATTGACACTTATTACCTCAGTCTGTATCATCTGACAAAATATCTAATTAAGAAAAGACAAAGATATGGAATTCAGAGAAATATATAAAGTTGGAAAATTGAATGTATCATCCCACTATCAACATAGTGGGTATCGGCGCGAAGTAATGGATGAAATTTACAGTTTGATCTTAGAGGAAGATGATTTGCCAGATGGCTCATCGCTGACGATCACGTTTAATATGATTAGGGGAAAAGCGGATCAATGTATTAAAAAGGTTGGCAATAACTTTACAGCAACAATTTACATTGACACTGCTATAACCGATGTTGATTTTGTCGTGCAAGTTGCTCGTCTATATTCAAGTTTAATTTTTCATTTGATGGGTTTTTACGACAAAGAAGTAAATGACAATGAGCAACAAGAATGGCGACTAGCCACTAGAAGCTATATATATAAAACCGTTGGTGAACCTAGTGACGAAAAGCCAGATGATTACAATATCATTCATAACTTATCGTGCTATGCGTTGGCCAGTGAAGAATATGAGTGTGTGATTGAAGTGCGTGAAGGATATTTGCCTGTGTCACCAACCGCATTGGATAATTTTGCAGAATATAAAGTGATTATCTTGGAAGAAATTGCACGCCTTCATGCTCAAGGTGTCACCGATCCTGTGACAGTTCAACTACAGAAAAAACCAAAGAGCAGCCCACAAGGAACATTTGCTACATACGAAAATCAAAATAATCCACTGATAACAATATATGTTGTTCCATCAAAGGAATTTAGCATTGCATATAGTGATGTAGCACAACAGTCATATATGCCAATGACACTCGAGGTGTTTAAAACTGTTATGGCTCATGAGTGCGGTCATTTTAAACACGCTTTTGAGATACCCGAGAGCATGAAATGGCCAAAGACCTTGAGTGAAAGTTTCGCTAACACGTATGAAGCGCTTGTTATGACTGGTGGCGATATTGAAGGTTTTGATATTAGCGGGGGAGTGAGTTACTTATTTAACCACAGTGATGCTTTAGTAGACATAGATATATCAACTGTTAAATGTAGAGTTATTGGCGAATAAAAATTTATCACAAATTAGAGAGAAAATGATTATGTTGTCAGACAGAGAAATCAGTTTTTTACGTAAAGTAAGCAATCAGAGTGGTGGTAGTTTATTTTTTATCCCATATAATCAGCAACAACACTCTATGAGCGCTGAGGAATATGGGTTGTTGCCTCGATTGGTAGCAATGGGTTATTTAAAGCATGAGATATGGTTCTTTAATGAAATGTCAAAGAGCTTATTTAGAGATGTATCACACAGAATGCGTAACCATCAGCCCGACACCCATTTTGAAGGGTGTCGGATTACCGAAGTTGGCAGGGAATATTTGCGTAGATAGGTTGTTTTGACATTAAATAAAACTTGTGTTACACTTTCGACGGTTAGAATCTTTGTTCTAGCCGTTCTTGTATTGTAAAATGGAGAATAGCGCGATGACAAGCGACTTAAACAACACAGAAGAAGAACTTGATGCCCCAGAGATGCCTTACCCCTATGAAGAAGGAATTTCTATTGTGCCACCAACTGAAACTCCTAAAAGCACACAGGATGATCTTAGCGAATTAAAAGGTCTGATTGAAGATGTCTATGACGATCAGACCAGAGCATTGAAGCTCATTTCCGAAACACACAGATTTTTAATTGATCTTGTGAAATATATGGATTTAGGCGGAAGTCAAGGAAGTAGTGGCAATGCTTCGGATCAAGATTTACGTGATTTGTTGGTTATTAATTCAGAACAAAAACGCATTATAGATGCTACACAACGTGTTCTGACCACTGAGACCTTTGCACAACTACATGAAAGTCTCAAGGGCTTTAATTCGTTCGGTAAGATTGCAGATGCTACAAAGCGCATTGCTGAACGAAAAAAGCATAAAAATAGGGTATTAGATGTCATGCAAGGCGGGGGAGAAGAAGATGTCTTATCCTAGTACAGAAGCATTACAAAAAATTCTTGAAATCATTGAAGATAGCGGAATTGATGTCGATAGCGAGATTAAATCGCAACCATCTAGTCGCCAAGACAAATATCACATCGTTGCTACAGCGACGACTGGTGAACGTCTTGTTATCGCTGATGTTCGCAATGACGATAGTACATCGTTTAGTCCTAGCATGTACGCAAGTTTTTTGGCCGTATCGCCACAGTTAATGCAAAGTGTGACCATACATCTCATTGAAGCAATTAACGAGATCAACATGCTTAATTCGCGGCTATCATCTGTTGCGTTTCTAGCACAGAGTATTGATTTATCTGCTGAAAATAGCAATGCTTTGCGGATATTAAAAGAACTATTTGATGAGCCATCATCAGCAATTGATCTTAGTGAAGTTTTTAACGTAAATTTAGAGGGTGAAGAAATAGGCGATGAATCTTAATTACCCCATTGATTGTATTTTATCGCCACTTGTGAGCGACGCTCTGTTAGAAATTGCTCGCAATAACTTAACCGATGTTAATAATGTTGTTAATGGATTAATGAGGCAACATTTAGACGAACTTCAAATTGATATAAATGACTTTCACCAGCGATTAGTGGAAGGTTATGATCCAGATGTGGTATTAAGCGTATGTGGATATAAACAAGCAGATTTATGCACAGTATTAATTATAGATCAGCCTCAGTTTATGTTTTTAATCCTCAGCGAGGATGAAGCAGAACAATTCAAAAACGATTTATCTAACAAGAGAGAGACAATCAGCATTGGTGATTGGTTTAATGTAGGAGTAAAGCATGACTAATATACACACACCAGCAACGCACTATGTCATCCCGATTGCAGAGCGTTCGGATGGTTCGGTTGTTGCGCGTTTTTCAAGTGTAGGCGACATTACAGTTCAACCACATGAAGATATGTTAGTTCTTTTCTCAGCTGGGATGGAGCATGTGTCAGTATATGTCTATTCAGATATTACCGATATTCTTGCATGGGTAGCAAGAGATCAAAAGCATGTTAAACCAGAACGAAAAACAATGATTGAACAAGAAGTTGCCCAAACGCCAAAAGAAGAGTAGAACAAAGTAAAAACGTGGAATTCCACGTTTTTATAATTTCAGTCTCTTATATATTGTAAGAGACTGAAATTGAGTATTGCTTATCACGCATAGGCAATATAGAATAACATAAAGCATAATAAGGAGCATAGCATATAAATGGCAATTTCTGTTACAGTAATTAAAGAGAATTTAGACCGAGCATTGAAAGCAACGGCAAAAAACATCGAGTCGCGTCCGACATTGCCCGTGTTAGGCAATGTGCTGATTAGAACTGATGAAACGCGCCTTGAAGTAACAAGTGTTAATATGTCGCTCGGGACAGTAATTACGTCCTATGTTGGCGCGAATATCGCAACAGCTGGTGCAATTACCTTACCAGCCAAGACGCTTGGCGATTTAGTCAACTTGATGGCTAATGAACGGGTTGATCTGAGAGTAGACGAAGAAACATTATCCGCAACGTTGAAATGCGGTAAATCAAAGTCAACCTTGCGAGGAATTGATGCTGACGAGTTTCCTTCTGTGCCATCGGTTAATCAAGTTGACTTGGTTCTCAACCCCTCTGAGCTGCGAGTGATTATCAATAGCGTCACATTTTCTGCGGCAGCGGACGACAATCGTCCAATCCTGACAGGTGTTTACACATTATTAGAAGGCGACACAATGACTATGGCATCCGCTGATGGATACCGTCTAGCGGTTGCTACTATTAAGCTAGATGAAACTTTCAAAAATCCAGTTGAGATGGTCATTCCTGCCAAATCTCTGGATACTTTGTCGAAACTATTATCTGGCGATGACAACCCTGTTGAAATTTGTTTTCCAACAGATCGAGACATTATCACATTCTCGACGCGCAATTTTGCGATGTCGGCTCAATTGTTAGAAGGACGTTTTCCTGACTTCCGCGCAATTATTCCGCGCCAATATAATACGCAAATCGTGGCTGATCGTGAAGATTTAGCCAAGGCTTGTCAGCGTGCAGAGATTTTTGCCCGTGATAATTATTTTAGTGGTTATTTAACCGCCACCCCGCCTCAATCACACACAGAACACGGCGTATTGAAAATTGCGAGTAAAAGCACTCAATCAGGCGACAATGAGGGAGTAGTTGATGCGTTCATTGAAGGTGAAAAGCTAGAATTATCCTTCAATATCAAGTATCTACTTGATATTCTTAAAGTAGTCTCAACTGAACGGGTTGTTATTGAAAGCGCTGGATCATCACACCCTGCCACTATTCGCCCAGAAGGAGACGTTGATAACCGCGTTTATGTAATTATGCCGATGGCTATCCGATAGAGATAATATTTTATCACCCTAATCGCCCCTTTCTGAGATATTCATGCAAGGGGCGATTTAATTTAATAAGGAGCATTACTATGACACAAAGAAACAAATGGTTATTGCCTCAACCATTAACAGAAGAATTTAAAGCAACGATGGTTGACTTACAACTACACCCAAAATTATTGCAATACTTTCAATCTCAAGGTTTAAATCGTCAAGCGATTGAGCAAATTTTAAATGATCGCATTGACTATGATACAGACCCCTTCCAAATGAAGGGCATGAAAGAAGGTGTTCAAAGAATCATTAATGCCATCTATGCTAATGAAACTATGATGATATTTGGTGACTATGATGCCGATGGCATTACATCCACTGTCCTTATGATTAAGGGGCTAACTCGTTTATGCAATATTTTAAACATTCCCTTCAACTTAGTGTCTGAAAGTAATCCAGTTGTTGGTGGTCACTTTAACCTTATCTATAAAGTCCCAACACGTTCAGATGGGTATGGCATTAAAGCCCAAGTTGTTCAAAAGACATTAGAACAATATAATGTTGAGCGCCTCAATGTCATTATCACAGTTGATAATGGCATTAAAGCTCGAGAAGAAGTGAAAATTTTAGCTGAATTGGGTATTGACGTGATTGTAACCGATCATCACTCTGTAGACCCAACTGCTTTGCCATTAGATGCAATAGCAGTTATTAACCCTCAGCAGAATGATTGCACATACCCTTTTAATATGCTTGCTGGCGTTGGTGTAGCATATAAATTCATGAATGCGCTTTATGATGTAGCGAATATTGATAAAGCAAGGAAGGCATCGGTTATGGATAGCCTGATCGAATACGTGGCTATCGGCACTGTAGCTGATATGATGCCAATGAGCGCCCCTGAAAACCGCGATTTCGTCAAGCGTGGTTTGGCTCGTATCCATGCCGAACCATCATTAGGTTTGAAGGCATATTGCACATCTGATGCTCATGGGTATTATCCAATTGACATTAACGCGATGGATGCGACAACTATTGGGTTTAGCATTGCCCCGCCGATTAACGCCACTGGTCGCATTGACGACCCTAACGTAGCTACGCGGTTATTGCTGACAGATAGTATGGATGAAGCGGAAGTACTATCACGCAAGGTAGTTGATTTAAACACACAGCGCAAGGCGCTTCAACAGAAACATGCTGAAAGTATTATTAGCGCTGTAGAGAAAAACGTAGATACTCACGGATTGCCATCTATTATTATCGAATTTGTAGAAGGCGTTCCACCAGGTCTATCTGGGTTAATTGCTAATGACATCGGCACTAAGTTTGGTAGGCCCGCCATTGTGTTTTCTAGCCGCGTTGATGGCAATCAAGAAGATAACATGGATAGATTGTGGTCTGGAAGTGGTCGGTCTGTTAATGGGTTTAATTTAGCTGATGCGTTGCGCTCATGTGACCACTTGTTAAATGGTCATGGTGGGCATGATATGGCAGTTGGCGTTAGTATCTTGGATAAGAACAGGGAAGCGTTTGTAACCACGATCACCGCATTAGCAGATGCAAGTGTCGCAGACATGCAACCCGCAGCCATTCAAGCTGATATTGAAGTTGATGTTTCAGAAATTGATATGAGCTTATATGAGGTTATTCGCTATTTAGAACCGTATGGCAAGGACTTCCCTAATATTCGTATTGTGACAAAGAACCTTCGTGTTTTGGATGCAAAAGCATGGAGTAAATCTAAGAAGCATCTGCAAATGACTTTGTGTGACGATAAGGGAAACCAAGTCAATGCAAATGGGTGGTTCATGGCACATATTTTAGATTCAGACATGACACTTGATCGTGTTGATGTTATTTATTCGCTGGAATTAGATAGCTCGGGATATAATCGAAGCTCACCATCATTACGGATGGCGCTAATTGATATTCAAGATCACGCTACCGATTCTAAAATGCCACCAATCCCATTTAAGCAACGCAAACAATCGCATGGAGTAAGTTCGCCATTTGAAGTTCGGTCTATTGATTGGAGTAAAAAGCGCACTGATTAAAATAACGCTGTACAACCCGTGTTAAAATATACCTATCTATAGATGTGTTTTTATTAAAGGTGGGAATATATGACACGGGTTATGCGAAAGATCAATCTACCTACTAGTGGTGACGCTAGAGAAAAGACCCCTACGCAGGCAGAATTGGCATTATTATCAATCGCTAATTCTGATGAGGATAGCGAATCAGTTGATCTCAATGTTGTTATTAACAACCTCGTAAATGATGTCCAATTGCTATTGGATGTCAATGAGGCAATAATCGCTTACTTGGCACATAAAAACAATCAATCTGTTGAAGAAACCATGTCGGAAATTAAAGAAATTGTTTCTAAAATAAATAGCGATGGTAAGAGTGATGTCGAGTAAAAAGGGAAAATTATATAATCGTTTAAAGCAAGGCACAATAAAAAAGATCATAGATTTAAAGGCCGAGAAAACATTGCCGATTAAATCATTCAAAGCGCCTTATGATAATCTACATGAACATCCTATCGCGCAATTGATTAGCCAATTCAACGACATAACGACTAAGGTCTCTCAAAGTAATGTTATTCTCACATCTAACGTCAAGAGTTTACTTATTTTGACTCGATCATGTATTAGCAAAACAGATGAGAGTAAAGTTGCTTTAAATGAAGTGCTTTATTATCTCGTTGAGCTTTACCAAATGGTCAAGGATGTTAAAGGTTATTCGATGCGCGATGGCGAAAAATACAAAGAAGCGTATATCGCTTTATTCTTTGCCATTCAATCACTTTCACAGGTTGATAGTCGATGGGGACGACTTGTTGCCGATTTAGAAGAACCTGAAACAACTTTCAATTTGGATGCCAATCTTTTGCCTGACGAATTGCTATAACTCATACTTGACAGCGATAAGCTCAAATGCTATCATGAGTTCTAATGAGGGGGTGATATGGCGTGTGCAACGCATTAAAGCCTGCAAGGGACTGCGTTACATCAGAGTTCGATCCTCTGCACCTCCACTTATTAGAACTATTATTATTAAATGGGAGTGATATGGCATTGCCAGCGTTTATTTGTAAAGAGATAGGCGTTGTACTGCGGTTCGAGTCCGCACACTTCCACATAACACTTTTTTAAAACGTGGACTTCCACGTTTTTTGTTTTCTAAAATTAGGTATGGTATATAAATGGGTTTAATACTAAAATCTGTAATCAGTTACTCTATATATCCGATCTCATGGTGTATCGTTTATATGATGACCAATAACTGGGATGTAACAAAACATCTTCTTTTGTTGTGGTTGTGTTTTTGTGTCTTATGGGGTGTATATGGATATACGCGCCTAAAGTATAAAATGCACTTTAAGTCAAGACATGGCAATAAAAATAAATCACGGCGTATTAATCGCGTTCGTGGTGGTGGATATATATATGCTTTTTCAGATATAGGCATTATTTTACCAGTGGTTAAGATTGGCAGAAGCGCAGATCAAAATAGCCGCCTACGTAGCCATCGTACTGCCGCACCATTCGGGATTTTTGTTTGGTGGAATGTTAAAGTTCCAGATGAAGTGCATGGTGAGCGCGTTTTTCATGACCACTACGCTGGATTGCGTTATCATCTTGAGTGGTTTTTGTTTAGTCCCAAAATGTTAGTTGAGTTTATCCTTATACGTTTAATAGGAATATGAGGCGCTGAGGTGGGATATAAGAAAGTTTATAAAACAACGCACAAAGCATTATTAAAAGAATTCATAGAACATCATATGCCATTGAATTGGTGGATGAATACTGAAATGGTGTTAGCGTTCTATGTCGCCTTCTTAGATGAATATTACCCCGATATGCCAGACCCCAAAGACACTGTTGTAAAGTTAGCATTGCTAGATTCAGGTATTGAATATAGAATATCAGGTGATGATGTTATTTTCGCTTATTCATGGCGAAAAAAGAAGTAAGGGCGAATTATGCAGAATAGCAAATGGATTGAAGGAAAAACTGATGACGGCCTAATTAAACTATATTGTGAATTAGGTGATGACTTACTTTTACTCTTATATGCTCAAGAAACTTATAGAAGTAAAGAATATTTCGCATCGCTTGACATTATAGCATGGGATCAATGTATTAGAATTGCTGATACGGATAATTATCTTACTGAACAAGAAGCTATTGATGCAATGAAAGAAATTATCAATGCAGGATTGGCAAAAATAATTTTTCATGGGAAGAAAGAAGGGTAGTATGAGTTGGATTACATATTGTAATACACCAGAAGCGCAAGTAAAAGCAAAAAAGATCGAGCATTCAGGCCAGTTTATCCACATTAGCATCGCTAGTGAGATCGTTAGGCGTAACAAGGTAAAGTGGGTTAGTCGAGTGTGGGTAAGCGATATTTTATGGGAACTAACTCCTCAAGTAGAAGATCATATTATCTATAAGTCTAATCCGACTAACAGCGCTAATGAAGCTGAACGCCTCGCTAATAGCGCACTATACCAGTTAAACTACTTTTTCATATAGAAAGGCATAACATGAATAAACAAAAGAATGGAAAATCAAGAGGGATTGAATGGACTGATTTTACATGGAATCCAGTCGGCGGTTGTCAGCACGGCTGTCGATGGGAAATGCCTGATGGAACAACTGCGATTTGCTATGCTGAAACAATTGCGGATCGCATGAAATCACCTAAGTTTTACCCCAACGGGTTTGAGCATCATTATTGGCATCCAGACCGTTTGAACGAACCGTTAAAACAAAAACAACCCTCGCGTATCTTTTTAGATAGTATGAGTGACTTAATGGGCGCTTGGGTATCTGCCGACGAGATTATGCAGGTGTTAAGTGTGGTTCGTGAAGCGCATTGGCACAGCTTCCAATTGCTGACGAAAAATGCACCTAGATTGCTTGAATTCAAAGATGAAATTAGTAGTCTGCCTAATTTATGGGTAGGTGTTAGCGCACCCCCATCTCAAATGTTTGGTAAACCACTGACACACAATCAGCAAGAACGCATGGTGCATCGTCAGATGAAGGTGCTAAGTGAGTTTCCGAATAACATTACGTGGATGTCTATTGAACCTTTGTCGTTTGATATTGCACCATTAATCGCAGAATATAACCATGCGTTAAATTGGGCAGTTATCGGCGCTGCAACAAACGGCAATCGCATCTTCCAACCTGAGCCAGAATGGGTTAGCGGTCTATTGTCGTTATTTGACAAGCAAGGTGTTCATGTTTTCTTCAAAGGAAACTTGAAGTGGCAAACAGATCAATGGCGTGAAGATTTTCCAAATCTAGCGGTTTAAAAGGAAAATGCCATGACGCTAATATCAGTCAAAGATTATATGCACTTTTTGTTATTGCTTCAAAATGAGATGACAGAATGCGAAATAGTAATTAACCATCTCTCATTTGATAAACAGGATGACATCTCATCTTTAGAGGCATATATAGCAGAATTAAAAGAGCGTTATATTGAGAATGTCACTAAATTAGTAGATTTTATCGGTGGAATTAATACACTATATACCACAGAAGAAAATATTACCTTTGTGGTATATCCAGATAAGGATTTACAATTTGTTATCGAAATCAAGAATGATCTAACATTAAGGAGTGTTTTATGAGTAAAAATATTTCTCAAGATGAAATCAATTCACTTGAACCAATCGCACAATTAAAACTGCTGGCCGATGGGTTAATTACCAGCCCTGACTTAACAAACCCAGAAGGGATGTTATCCCAGTATTCCAGCATAGAATGTCACAAACAGTCATGGAATAATTATACACACCAATTCACCATTTTTACTATGCACGACTCGTTTAACTTTTGGGTTAACTATGACACAGTGAAAATGTGCATTCATCATTCAGGCGTGGCGCAGTTTGATGTTGTTGATGAAGTTTCGATTGATACCATATTCAAGCATGTTAATCAGCCTTATTTTAAAGCATTGCTTATTGTCATCAGCGATGGATATGAATTATCGCATGATCTTTATGATTATGGTCTTTTGATCCATAAATTATTCGATAAAGGCATTGCAGTAACGGCGATTGCCGATATACAGGGGATGTCTGTCAAATTCCAAAACACACTGGATGAGCGCAGTTTCTGTGTATCAGTAGACAAGCAAGGCTCGTTTACCTTAGTAATGAACAGTCCGACTATAACCATAACGGATAGCAGTATTCCACCATTTGTTATGACTTTACAAGCGCTAGATGACATCTTGAGTTAGTCTCAATTCCCTCGATTTCGAGGGAATTAAAACTATTCTCCTTCACGTTATATATTCATTCTTGCAAACAAAACAATCTCCATGTATCATGGCTCTAAAAGATAGAAAGGAATAGTTGTGAAAAAACCAGAAGATAGCATTGATTATCACAAGTGGCTAAATGCCGACTTGCTAACTGAGGAGGAAGCTCAGTCAATCTGTGACTGGGTAGCTGGAAAAACATCATACGAGAACATAGCATGTCCGAATGACGATTTCTTCTCCTTGAGACAGGTAGATGGGAAAGATGCAGTTGTGGTGTTGATTCCATTTTACAACTGGAGGCCAAAATACGAAATTACAGTTATGAAAGATGAAGTCCATTTGCAATTTGAAGCGACATGGGAACATGACGATGTTTACATCTCCCAGAAGGATGTTTACACAGACCTGACAGAACGGCAACTATTTGCATTGTTAGTTGACCCCACCGTTGTGATTTTGACACAATTACGAACTGTGGTTAATGATATTTTTGGCTCAATGATGCGGTTCTCTGAATGGTCAAGCCCTTATATGCGCTTGAGTTGGGGAGTTAAATTTATTCCAGGATCAGAAGAACGAGACGCGGCAATCCGTCATGAATTGTCGATGTCTAGTAGGCAAGTTGTAATATTAAAGGATGGAAGCGACATCAGAGTTAATAGCTATCTATTTAATGAAGTCAAGCTAGATTATAACATCTGGACTGGTGGAGCAAAAGAGTATAATGCGCTTGATGTTGCCATGTATTTGGCAGGTTGGAGTGATGGATTAAATGAACAAGAATAGCCAATTAGTAATTGACGCTTTAAATAAAGTATCAGTGGATCGGCCTGCATTATTAAAGCTATTTTCTCGATCCACTGAGGTGGCAGTTAACAGCTGTGATATTTCTATCAGGCATTATAAGCCTCATTCTCCAAATGACATATATCGTAATGAAACTATCATTTTAACTGTGAACGGCGATTCCATATCATTTGACGGCGTAACGCGAGACGACAGAACACCACTGGTTGATGTAGATTATAAGAACAACCCGCTAGAAGTAGAAGCTATCATTAATAGTATCGAACGTGATTATTTTCTTTCGGTTTTATCGTTATTTACATCGGTCTCACGTCAACGTTATAGTTTTGACACGATGTGTCGTTTAGCTGATGCAGGGTGGAATTTGTCTATTACCCAAGAATTATTTAATCCTACCGATAAGATTGTTGATCGGAATTCCATTGTGACATTTGCATTTCATAACACCATCAATCAACGATATTTTAAGTTGCAACGAAGGTATGGACTTGATGAACACGGCAACTTTTACCCTGATTTTATAATTAAAGACAATGGACAGCGCATCGTCATAACTGATGAAGTCGGCGGAGAGTTTGGTGTGAAACTATTTAAGAAAGTAATCTTGACACTCTATGAAATGGAAGGAGACATTGCTAATGAAAGCAATCCTCAATAGATTTAATCGGTGGCGTTATGGTGAGTTAAGTATTATTCGGCTAGGCAGTGAAGGTGTTAATGATGAGTTGGTAGAAAAGCTACTCATTAATTGGTCAGATGCAAGTAAACTGGGTGTTCTTAGCCGTTTGCGGTGGGATTTTATTAACACAGTTAAACATATCTCACATAAACGCGATGATGGCAGTATCGCTAGTACATGGTTAGGGCGCAGGTATTGGATGCAGAAAGTCTTGAGTGAGCAAGACACAGTAACTGTTGTTCTTCCACACTCAAAGCAACGTTGGGGTTTTTTGTTAGGCGAATATTTCCCTAGCCAAATAGAAGATGATGCTTATGCACCACTTGATATTGAAATCTTAAATTATAGTTATCGCATTAGTATTTATGTTGATTATCAACAAACCACTGGACTGCACTTGTTTTACACGCCAGTATCCGAGCAGTGGACTGTTATTTTGTCACGACCAGATGAAGCGATGGTATCGGGATTGCTGAAAACATTAGATAGCTATCCGCAATTTCAAGTAGATAGAGTTATCACCAGCAAAAAGCAACCTCAGCCATCTCGCGTTGCTTTAGAGGCTTATAGTAATGCGCGTTAAGTTTAGGTGGGAAGCCGATCTTGTCGCACTCACTAAAGACAACATCGGCTTATTCCTTCCGCCGATTGAACCTCATGAAGAAGTAGTATGCTATCCAGAATTGCAAGTTAGATCAGGCATAGCTGACCTGGTAGCAGGTGTTATTAACACGAATTTATTATATGATTTGCCATCACAAGATAATGGTGTAATATTGGAGCGCGGGATATGGTGGGAATTCTTCGCATCAATTCTAAATCATACACATATAGATTGTGATGAACTTATCAATGCTGGCGTTTCTCATTGGCGCAAGTATTATGATGATATGTCTATTATGCAAAAGAAATACCATGATAAGAAACAATATTCATCTAATGTCATCACCAAACAATATCGACAAGGGCTATATAAGATGGTTCAGGCTGGTTACTTAAGGGTAAATGATAATAGACCATTTGATAAAGCATCTACTTTTGAAGGCATGACACTGACAGTCACAAACCTGAGTAAGATAGTTAGACACGTCACGGCCATAGAAGCGAAATTATCAAATTGGAAAAAGGTATTATATCAAGCTCATATAAATACACTTTTTAGTAATTATTCTTATGTGGTCATGGATAAGTACCATGTGAAGCCAATAGAACGCAATCTTGATAAGTTTTCGTCTAAAGGGATTGGTGTAGCTATCGGATGTGCATCTACTAATATAGTCGAGATAATATCGCCTGCAAAGCAAGCAAACCACTCAGAAGTCTCTTTGATTAGAGGTTGGCAACATATATTAAGTAAGTTAATAGAAGAAAGGTCAAGTGGGATCAATGGAAACGGTTAAAGCATTAACAGTCTGGCAACCATGGGCAAGTTTTATTGGTCATAGCAAGACATTTGAGACTCGCGGTTGGTCAACTAATTATCGTGGACTAATTGCTATTCATGCTGCTAAACGATGGGATAATCGCTTAAAGCATACTAGTATTAGCTTACTGAGCCGTTATCCAGAGCTAAATAGCTTGATTGATATTGAGCAACCAGTATTAGGCGCGATTATCAGTATTTGCTATTTAGAAGATGTGATCCCATCAGAAGCCTATAAAGCAACTGCACATCAATTTTATACCCCGCGCCAACAAGAAATTGAGTTAGCAGTGGGGGATTGGTCAGAAGGGCGTTTCGGTTGGAAGATGAGATTGATTGAGCAGTTAGATACACCGATACAAGTTATCGGAAAACAAGGCTTGTGGAACTGGCAACGTATTTGATATGATTGGTGTTAGTTATCTAAGTAATGAAAGTGAAGTAAACAACTATGATTATTAAGTTTAAATTGTCTGGATATAAATCATTTAAGACAGAAACAATCCTACTGTTTACACAGGTTAAGGGTGAGAAAAACTCACGAAATCTTACTGGGACAGAAGCAATGCCCTTGTTATCTATGAATGCGTTATTTGGAAAAAACAGCGCAGGGAAGTCTAACTTCTTATCGGGTATGAAATTTTTCTATGACCTCGTAGCGAAGTCAGATAATTATACTGGTAGTCTCAGCAAGGAAATCATTGAGCCACACACTCATTGGGGTAATTCATCTATGCCGATTGAACTAGAATTGACGTTTCTGCTAGATGGCGTGAAACATCAATATGGGTTTGTCTTATCACCTGATGCTGATATTTTGGAAGAATGGTTATATATCTACCCTAATAAACGCGCACAGATGCTATTTACAAGAAATAGCCATGAATTTAACTTTGGTCGCTCATTGAAGGGAAGTCCTTCCTCAGTATTACGCAAAGACGATATGCAATACAAGGCATTGTTCTTGGGACATGCCAGCCGATATGTTCCGCAGTTAAAGACGATCCACGCATACATTAAAAAGTTATTCTGTTTTGTTGATGAGGACAATAAACGAGAAGCCATTCGTGGCTTGCTCCATAATGAAACCTTGCGCCAAGCCCTAACTTGCTTTTTATATGCTAGTGATTTTGAGTTATCAAATGTTGAGATTCAAGATATTACACCACACTACCCTAAAGGTGTAGGCGCTGCACAGACTGATCTCAACTTAAAATTAGTAAAATCAACTGAGTTGGCATTTCGTGATAGTGTGCATAACAAGTTGATCTTATGGAGTGATTTACCAATCGGCGCGAAAGAAGCGATTGCAACATTTTGTTTATTGCATCAAGAATTTAATAGACAAAATCCACGCTTTATCGTCATAGATAATTATGGTGAAGGTCTACATCCTGCCGTTTGTGATGCTATCCTTGATCTAGTTCATGATAGCGAATTTAATATAACTGGCTCGCAGGTTCTACTAGCTACACAACAGGTTAACGTGATGAATTGGTTAGATAGGGGGCAAGTTTGGTTTGTCGAATTCATCAGACCAGACATTAGCGCCAACGAAAAGAGACGCTCCATTTTAACCCCATTAAGTGATTACGAGAAACGCAAAGGGGAATGGTTATCTATGGGTTATTTAGTCGGCAGGTATGGTGCAGTGCCTTACATTATGACCTATGACATGGCACATTCAGCTAATATTCATTCAAATGCCGTTGAGCAACCTTAAAGCAATCAGGACATAATAACTACACAGGAGAACAAGGAATTGCTACATAAGAAAGCAAAACGTGTTATCGGTTGGGAAAAGCGTATTGTAAATGGTGAGCCTATTACCGCAATGATGTACTATGTGATGCGAGAAATGCAAAGCATAGCGGATGAGTTTATATGGGTTACATTAGATGATATTTCTGATAACACGATTAGAGCGTTATTGCGTCGCAGGCTCATTAACAAAGCAGAAATACAAGGCTCTACAAAGTATATGCTAACATCTCGCGCTGTCGACATATTGGTTATATTAAACAAGCCTGATGATGGTAGTAAGATATGCCCAATGTGCAAAACTAATGTAAAGCATATTGGGGAGTCTGGGAAATTGCAAAGATATTGTCTGCTGTGTAACCGTGAACGCTGTAGACTCAGGTATTTAAAAAATGGAACTGAGAGATCAAAAGGTGCTAAATGCCCTAAGTGTAAAGGAAAACTACATAGGCATAGCGGTGGTGGGTTGTGTGGCTATTGCAAGAAGTGTTATTTAGAATATAGCAGTAATGAGAAAAAGAGACGTAACCAACGAATGTTACAGCGGCTACAAAACGGAGAAGTTGTTCTATGTGCCAAATGTGGAAATTTCCCACGTCATTATACTTTGAATACAGCATATGGAAGATGCCTGAATTGCTTAAGAGAGTATCGAATGTCATATAAAAATGAGTTAAAATCAAGAAAGCACGACTGATTTTGTGCTATGCTGTATCTTGATGGGATTTCAAATATATTGGAGATATATAAATGTCAAGTAAAAGTTTTAAGAAAATCACATCTTCAACCCCATTACGTGAAATCATACGATTAGTCGATCATGATTTTGACGTAACAATTGATGAGCAAGATGCTCAAGAATTAAAAGATGCCCATAGACGTGGCGCTTTGACTTGGATCGCTGGTGAAAAGATTACAAATACAGCCAGTGGTGGCAATATCGCGTCAATTACTCCAGGTAAGGTGCGCGGGAAAAATGGCGCTACTTACTCTGCAAGGGAATGGCGTAACCTATAACAACTAGTTATGATAAAAACAGAATAAATTATTTGCGCCTGTGCCTTGATCGCATGGGCGTTTTGTTATATAGTACGCTCCATATCTATATAAAGGGGTTTTGATATGAAACATCATATAGGACAGATAGTGTCATTCTCTACAACAATGAGGAAAGTATATACTGAGAAAGACCGCAACGGGCATGTTACGCAGTGGGTCAAAAGCAATGTTGAGCCAAATACAGGCATAATCGTATATCGAGCAAGGGTAAAAGAAGGGATGTATTCTTCATATACTTGGTCATCTGAGTACGAATATGACTGGGAGCAAGAATTCAAAACAACAAACGTGATTACTGCATTCTATGTGGCGACTGCAATTGACCGCAAATTAGTTGCTATTGCTGCTGATGATATTACACTGTCAGATCATCAACCCTTAGATCAAAGTCCCTTTGGTAAAACGATAATTGTAACAAGTAAGTATTATCGAACAAGAGAATATCCCGCATCAGATTGTCGTCATAACATTTGGAAGCGAACCGACATACTACCCACAGAAGGACTGATTATCGGCAAAAGATATATTCGAGATATGAAGGTTAGGACTAATAAGCCTAATGTTGTGTTAGATACCCATCCAGCGTGGTTAGTTGCCACTCACTTATACAAAAGACCAATATATGTGCCGATGGATGATAACTTAACAACACCTTAACAATAACAGGATTGACGATCCCGATGTGGGGGGGGTAGAATTAGACTATAAAGTTAATTAAAAACACAAGGAAAACCTGATGGACATCAAACATTTAGTGAGCCAATTGACAGATAGCAACCATAACAATCGTTATGCAGTTGCAAAGAAGCTGCATAATATCATCACCGAAGCAGGAAAAACATCCAAGTTAAGAGCAGATGATAACAGCCATGATCGTTGGTTTCTCCACAATCAGGTATCCATTGTGGCTGCTACTCATAATGGAGAAGAAGAACTGTGGGTTACAGAATTCGATGATACTCGTCGCAAAGAGCGCGTGTTGGTATCATTAAATAGCCAGGGTGAACCATGGCTATATGCTTCAAGACCGAGTGGTCTTTATCGTCGCAAGAACCTTTTTGTCTTACACAATCTGCCTACTTATTGGCAAGACGAGATGGGAACACATGACGAACAATTTGTCATCAGTCCAGATGATACAGTATATTTGTTTCGTCGCTCCCAGACTGGAAGAACCCACTACGCATTAGAGGTTCGCGTAGCGTTCACTGATGGTAAGGTGTTAGGATGTGTTGTTAATCCTGACACCATCAAAGAAGATTGGGATTGGCAATATGAAGAAGTTGATCTTGCCTTATCAAAAGTTTACAAGACAAGTGATAACGCGGAAGAAATATATTGGAAATATGTAGAGCGCCATAGCTATAGCGCTCCTGCTGGTGGGTATTGGACAATTAAATATGATCCAATCGACCTTGAAGAACTGGCAAATCAAATTGCCTTACTTGTTCAGGAATCGTCAATAGTTCAAGAACAAACCGCAGGTGAAATTAGCCTGTCCGAAAATACTTATAACGACTATTATGATCTAATCATAGATAAGTTGGGAGTTAGCAACTTTGATAATAGAGGCTTCTCTGAATTAACAGTTTGTCCATTTGGCAATCATGCTCATGACAACACGAATCCAGCATTCTCTTGGAATAAGGAAACCCGCGTAGGGTATTGTCAAAAATGCGCCAAATCATATATGGCTAAAGAGGTCTCGAAGGCGCTAGGTATCTCTTGGAATGATTATGTTAATGTAGATGATGATTTCGTTTCTGATGAGCCTATACTGACAAAGTTACGAGAAATTAACACGTTCGCCAACGAATAACCAGACCTTCTTGTAGTATTTTGTGACCTTAAAAGCCACTCTAGTTACTTGTGTGGCTTTTAAGGTTTATTTATAAGGATAGAAGAACATGGCTCTACCCCCCCCGAAATAATTTATTGCGCTGGAAATAATCAGCGCTTTGCTGAGATAGCGATCCGACACGGATTAACCTATGGATCACAATTGCCACTTAACAACCATCACCCTATAGAATTTGCAGATCAAGACTGGAATAACCCCAACTTGACATTGGAGCAATACGCCAATGCTGTTTCTGAACATAATTTAAGGTTAGCCACAGTCAAAGATTTAGAACGAGAAGAACAATTTGATGAGGTTATGCAATGGGCTGATGTTATATCTAAGCTCGTATCAGAAGCAGTATTAATTATCCCTAAGGTGAAGGGTATTATTGATCGAATCCCCGATAGCATTAACGGAAAGCCGATTAGGTTAGCTTATTCGGTAGCTACTGGCGGTAATACTCAATATGCTAAAGGCACATCAGTTAATCCTAAAGAGTTTGGCGCTAGGCCTACGCATTTATTGGGTGGATCACCCCAAAGACAAATGAAGTTATTCCATATGATAGAAAATGTTGTAAGTCTGGATGGAAATTTTATTCAAAAAATGGCAAATTACCCATGTGGATTTTTCTGTGGCAATAGTGGTAACTATTCAGGTTACGTTAATCGGCACTTTCCACTTTTGAGTGAAAGTAAATTTTCTGACATTCATAACGATGTGCCTTACTTTTGTTTTGAATTATCCGTAATGAATTGGAAATCTTACTGGAATAGAACTGTTGCTGGCATTAGGTGGGGCGTAGAGAGTGATATAGTTGCCATTAAGCAGATTGCTAATCAGCATCCAGATGCAATCGGATACTTGCGTTATCCATCGCTACGTGATAGTATTGCGAAAAAAGAATTAATCGTAGCTGAACATAATGGCAGTGTTGTAGGTTTTTGTCGTTTCCACTTGCGACGCGATGGTTGGATAACAATCTATGAAATCGCAGTAGATCAGAAAGCACAAATGATGGGCAATAGGGTTGGCAGTGGGTTAATAGCATCATTGCCAGCATCTCCTAAGCGTGCGACTTGTGTTTACAACAATGAGCAAGCTAATCAATTTTTTAATAGCTTAGGGTTTCAATTGATCGCTGTTAAAGATGGCAAGAAACGCCCCTTACATATATGGGAGCGCGAGATAGAAAAACGTGGAACTCCACGTTTTTAAACAAATAAACAAGAAAGGGATTATATGGGACTTTTTTCAAAGATTAAGAACAATGTTGATGGCTTTATTGGACTCCGAGCCGATCATCTTGCTTTCAAGTATGTGAAGGGTAATCCTCTGCCATATAGTGTCGTGTTTAAATCGGGATTACATAAAAGAATGTTCTTGAAATGGGATACATTTGACCATTATAGAGTGGGTGTATCGCTATCTTATGACGATGACATGAAGCATGATTTAAGATCATCAGACTTAGGGTTTTGTGCTACGTTATATATCATTGACACAGCACCCAAACAATGGAAGTATTTAGCTCCTATTCGCTTTGTTTTCCGCAATAGAGACTGTGATACTCCCAATGTAATTGTAGCAAGAATACTAGAGGATATAGCTTCCAATAAGATGCCATATTCACCACTTATTGGATCAGGCTCTTTTGATAGACCAACTCATGTATCACCATTTCTTGCGCTTATTAATGCCATGATTAACGGCTTGTGGTGTGATATTGCCAGAGAGTGTTATATTCATATAGAGAATATAGACGAGGATGGCTCATTAAAGTTGATCTCCCACGGGCATTACCCAGTCTTAATACGATTTAAGGGAAATCTAGCTGACTTAGATGCTAGTGCTACACGAGTCCATGTGCGTGACTTATTCGACACATATACATACGTGTTAAGTTTCTTAAATGGTATGTCCAACACGAAGAACAATGAGTTAAACAAACATAACCTCAAGTCCTTACTTGAAGATATACGCAAGTTAATATTCGATGCCTTAGAATATATTGATAGCAAGAAAAAGCCAAACCATGAGGATAAATATGAAGGGTTCACATATGTAAGTGATTACACTCGGTCAAAATTAAATAATTATTTTGGTGATGAGTGTGATGATTGGAGAATTGATAGTGAAATCTAAACCGAAGTCAACTAGTTTACCTGTCGTAGGTCGCAAAGTAAGGCAAAAATCCAGCAAGAAAGTTTCAGCTAAGGATCGTTGCCAGTCACCGCCACAGGTTCTATCTATGTTGCCAGCGTCAATCATGAACCATGATCGTGTATATGAGCCAGCGTGTGGTAAGCGCTATCTAGCTTACCATCTTATCCAAATGGATAAAAAGGTTATCATTGGGGACAAATTAACTGGACAAGATTACTTTGATAGCACTTATACCCCACTGGCAGAAGAATATGATGTGCAAATCACGAACCCACCATATTCTTTGAAATACAAATGGATGGCCCGCGCTTATGCTTTAGGAAAACCATTTGCTCTACTGATGCCATTAGATTCACTTGGCAGCAAGGCGTTACAAAACATGATTCAGCGACACGGCATGTTAATGGTTTTACCGCATGGCAGGATCAATTTTGAAATGCCGCGTAAAAGTTGGTATGGAAGCGCAACTTTTAATACAGCGTGGTTTATCGGCAATGTGCCAGAAATCATAAAAGGGGTATTGACTACGCAATTAGCATCGTGGACTAATCCCACCCCAGAAGAAACGATACAATTAATCAATGATAATCGTAATGCGTTGTCACGCGAGTATCGCAAAACGATTGTGTTTAACCACATAGCATATGCGCGTGATATAAGAAGATCGCGCCACGAAATGAAAGAGAGTTCAAGACATGAAGGATAAGCAAAGTCTATCAAAAAAGTTTATAACATGGTGGAACATGAGCGTTGATGACAACAACAAACAAGCATCCGTTTATGCGTTAGCGTCATCTGCGAATTTAGGTTGTGATGTTGAGAATTACTACATCAATGAAGATGGAAAAGAAGTGCTGATCGTGTTATTGCTAGATCGGAAAGTAAGGGTTAAATTCGTTGGAAACGCAGTTGAAGGCGCGGATGTCACTTTAGAAGTCAACACCAAAGAAACAGCACGACGCATTGTAGGAACGCCTCAGCGCCTCGATATGAATAACTTAACATTCCCGAATTTCATGGTAGATGATCGTCTGTTAATCATTCGGATGATTGCTATTTATAGCGGTCTCATGTCAGGCATAAACCCCACTAAGGATATATTAGAAGAATTCGTTCCATATGACGCAGACCATATTGGAGCTTATGAAGCACATGGACGCGATGGTTATAGCATCACCTTTACACATAAAGACCGCAGTGTTAGGGTTGACGATGGTGCAATGCTTAACTTTCGTCTATTGAGAGATTCCGATCAAGTAAAAGGAATCTGCGAATTTTCTTACAGCAAAGACCGCGACTATTGCTCTACATGGTTTGCGATGTGGTTACTAGGTTACGACTTAAATTTTAACCATCTATAGAAGGGGTATAACATGACCAATAATGCTTGGAAATATATTAGAGTTAAAAATCCACTTGCTAAACGAGGTCGCCTTGTCTTGCACCAGGGAGACTTAATGCGGATGAGTTCAACACATAACGGCTCTATTGTGCTGACCAGTAGGCGAATAGTTCATCCCAATTGCGATAGTTTAATTTCAACTTATAGCGCTGACCTTGAAGGTGCATTGCGTCTCATTGAATCAGGAATTGCCCTTGTAATTGCAAGTAATAAAGACAATAATACTTTCTTGCAAGAAGGACACATTAATCTTGCAAAGACGATTGTTAGCGAATTAAGGCAAAAACACAAATTATTAAAGGAAATTCCCCAATGACACAAATGACACAGTTATGGCAACACAGCAACGAAAAAAATAGCAACGACTCTTATCAATGATCCAAACATCTACAATCTTTTAAAAAAAGAAGGTAATGATGTGTTGGTTCATGAAGTTAGCGATGATGGAAAACTTACGCGCCTTGTATTTATCGCATTCAGCGAAAAAATTGTTTTTGAAATTACACTTAGAGGCGATGAATATGTTATCAAATATCGCTTAAATGCACCAGGATTTCCATATCATTATGCAGCGATGAGATCAGCGCTAAGAATGCTTGATCTGGATGGTTGGCATAATCTCTCTATTCAGGATATTGATCTTCACAATTTATTATTTGATCCCGATAAAGTGATGATGCGATTAATTGCAATTTTTAGTGCTATTCGCATTGGCGTACTTACTAGAATATGGAGTACTATTAGACCTCTATCTAATTATCCTATTCCGCTGTCGATGCAATTGCATTATTCGCCTTCATGGGCTGATTACATCGAATTTTCTAGCAATGATAATTCATGTCGATTTGGTGGAGAGAATAGCACGGATTTAATATTCAGCCATGTTAATATATTAAATTTTTCTAACGATGTAAAGGTAGATATTCGTCATGAATTAGCGCCATCGTGGTTTGCTAGTTTCTTATCTGGCTCATTAGCATGGTCGGTTATTGCCGATATAATCAAGAAGGAGCAAATAAATGAGTAGCAAATTGTTGTCACTGGTTGGTGAGTGGTGTTTATTAGAGCATCCCGATGATGAGGGTATGGATATTATATGTGAAGATGTTATAACTGTTAACAATCATCTTGTTAATAATCATCTTGCTTTGGTTTATCGCATTGCCTTTGCAAATAGGGCATTTAAGCACGAATTTTGGTCAGTTTCTTTTGTAGGTGAAGGAAAACTCATGCTATGCGATAAAACGAAACATTTTTTCGTAACACTTGAGCTTGAAAATGGCGATAGTGTATGGATGACTGTTTCAATCAAGGATGATTTATTGCCACCAACAGTCAAGTATCATGTCAGCACAAATCGCATTATTGATGTGTTAACAGATTATGCCGACTGGTTGATGCTTTTACCCCTTTATGGCGATTGGGAGCAATCGGAAAGTCATACAGGGTCTATCAATACGATGTATAGAGAAGCTCTTGGTCGCAATATTTCTATTAGCGCACATGATCGCGCATATAAATGTGAGATTGTAGATGATGATATGCAGATATGCTCAGTTGATTGGCATTTTAATCACAGAGGCGGAATTGCTAAATTCTATGATTCGCGCAATCAACCCCAAATCACAGATGATAACATCAGAACATCGGACATGCACCCATTATCAGAGAATATAGCATCATGGTTAACAGATAACGGTCTTAGCGGTCATATCTGGTTCTTATAGATAAGTTGTAGTTGAATGTAATTGTCTAAATCAGACGCAATATTTTCATGCGCCTGATTTAGATTCAAGTTCTTAATCATAATTTAACAATCATTACATTGACAGATTCATTGTGGGGGGGGTAGAATTAGTCTATAAGATTAATTAAAAGCACAAGGAGCTACATAAAATGTCCAACGATAATAACCCCTATACACCAACGAATTTGCTAAACTTACTTGCAGAATTCCGAAATATCGGTTATGCTTACGCAGGTGAATTCAACAATACGCCCCATATGTATACTGACCGCATTGAAACGAAAGTTCGTCAGGTGTTAGTGGAAAAGGGCCTCCTTGAGTTTGATGATGATGATATTCAAAAAATCATTGTCTGCTTCAATCGTGGTGTTAATGAGTATTCTCAGCAACTCCAATTAATCCCTGTAGATGAAAACCCTCATAACGATGAAGAAATCATCCCTGATCCTAACGCAATTTATATGAGCAACATCCCTGTTGTTATGCGTGATGGAAACACGTCAAAATATTATATTGGCTACGGCATTGACGAACCATTATTAGAAACGTTGTATCTAACAACGTTCATCAATGCCAATCGAGTAAGCACTTTCATTGTGTTACTTGGTGTTGGTGGTTATGATGATGATTTACTTAAAACGGTGACTTACGAAAAACCTGATAATGCGTCGGCGTATATCAATATTTACAGAGTGATCGAAGCAATTGTGCAAGAATATCGCGCCCGAGGCATGGATAGTCGGGCTGATGAACTTGAAGTTACAGGCGTGCGTGGAATTAGTAGCAACTGGGTTGAGACATATCCATACCCACTGGAGACGATGAGCGCAGGTAAATCACTCTTGACCGAATGAATAAATTGGGAGTAAAAAGGGGAGGGTTGAAATAGACCTTCCCTTTTTAACTTATGTTGAGGTTATATGGTTTTTAAAATTCGCAAAAAGGATATATTTAGCTACAAGAATAATGTTAGACATATCGTGTTCTGGCATGGGTATTATGTGCTTGTTGAGTTACAAGTGATCCTATCTAGTAATAGTGATGATGAGTGGGATAAAGTAAGGGTAACATTATCGACGGTAGGAAAAGCTGGCGGCAAAAACAAACTCACATACACAGTGTCTCTTATGTATGCTACTCATTTATACTTGAGCGAAAATATACTTGATCTTGTTTTAGCTGGACAATTTATTGACCATCGCAGTGATAGTGATCTTAAAACTATCCTAGTGCGTATGTGTGCTAGAGAAATAAAATAACAATTTGAAAAATTGACATTATATGTTATATTTTCCGAAAAAGGATGAGAGGATTTAATCATGACCAAAGGCGTTAAATTATCATTTTCACTAGATGATAGTATTTTGGAACATGAAGTTGTGTTCAAAGTAGAGTTAGGAAGTGAAGTTGCTGTCGTGAAAATGTCTCGCACAGTCAGTGGCAATGTTTATGTTCGATTTGCTGATCCGACTTACCATAAAACGTGGGTTGAACTGGATTTAGAGAAAACTCGATCAACAAAGATGTTTAGGAATATCTTGCAAGCATCAGGATTGGTTAGCGAAAATGTACAATAAAACAAATAAAAAACCTGATTATGATGAGCAGCTAGAGCAAGCCAAATCGACATACCATGTTTTAGTGGACAGTGGATTTGATACAAATGAGTGTTTAAATCAATTACTTATCTATATCAGAGAATTGACTACGTTCCATTTGCTGACGAATGCTCAATGTGAAATTTTATATAAAGCATCGCATAATCATAAGTATTGGGAAATATACGATCATATTCCGCGTGATAACTTTGACATTTTAACCGAAATAGGTTTGCTAGAATCCATCAAGAATAATGGGTACGAAATGCAAGCGATCTTATCAGAACGTGGAAAAATGTTTACTATGCTATTTGACCTATCAAATTTCATTGACCTATATAATTAGAAAGATGATATTTAATGATTAAGGGATTAGGACAACATATATTAAACGCTTTGCAGGGCGATATAGCAGACTTAGAAACAAACTACTCTGATCTTATTGACGAAATTAGTGTCAGACACGGTGGTTTGTCAGTTCATATATATATGAACAATGGAAATGAGATATTATCTAATGACAGTGACATTTGCGAATTTTGCAATAAAGTTGCAGTCGGAAGTGACTGGTCTTTCCAGTGTAGAATTAGTTCCCCTTATACTAGTCCGCTTTTAGATTTTATTGATAACCCAGTCTTATGTCATTATACGCATTTTGTAGAAGCGGATGACTGGGAAGAGAATAGGCAACGGATATTCGGCGCTCGTTACTTAGATGATTATTTTGGTGGTTATGTCAGCCATTTAATTGATGCTGGAGGGGAACGAGCTATTTTTAAAAAAGGTCGGCATAAACCACTAATAGTTGAAGTTCCAATTAAGATTACTTCTTCTCACGCGCCTAAGTCTATAAGTGGGGCTGATGGCAGTAGTGAGCTAAACCTTCTTACTGGCCTGAGAGTGTTACACGATTGGCGCAAAAATACTGAAAAAGAGAAGCACTTGTTCGCTATTGAATAAGTGCTTTATCAATAGTACAATGATTACCTTGAACCATAGAAAGAGGAATAAATATGTACTCTAGTGTTACCATCGTAGGCAATGTTGGTCGTGATCCAGAACAAAGGATAGTAGGTGAAGGATCACATAAAACTGTTACTTTCAGCATGGCTGTTTCAGTCTATCGGAACAAGCAACAGGAGACGCAGTGGTATCGCATCACTTGTTGGGGAAGAACCGCCGATACAGCCTTGAGCTACGTCAAGAAGGGTCGGCAAATCTTAGTAAGCGGATCGTTGTTTGCCTCTGCTTATATTAACAATGCAGGTGAAGCTGCGATCAATCTGGAAGTGAATGCAGAAAAGTTAATCCTGCTAGGCAAGCGTGATGATCTAGCGGACATGGGCAACAATGATGATAATAATGATGGCCCACCACCTGATTTGAATGACATACCATTCTAGGGGATCAAATCTCAATATAGATAGAAAGCAACGGCAAGATAATATTACCGTTGCTTTTTTATTTCATGGCCCTTGCTTATTAGGGGGTTATCTTGCATATGCAGTAGTATTTTGTTATGATAAACACTCTTATAAAGGCATATGTCACGAATGAATATGGAAGGCAAGCAATGAAAAACTTTCTTGATGGTTTTATAACTATAATAGCTGCTGTAGCTACCTTTTTGGCGCTAATGATGTCACTGGCTTTTATAGTGATTATCTTAAGGGGTGACACAAGCAGCATATCAGAACATAATAAGGAAATGGCTATTCACTATACACTATCTTTTTATGGTGATAGCAATGCTCAAGGTGTGGTATTGAGTAGTTCGCTGTCTAAAGAATACATATATAGGAGATTCATCACAACTTATACGTACCATATTGAGCTATTCAATAGTAAAGGTGAATCTACTGGCCTTTATCAAACACTATGCTATCCAAGAAGTTGTTTTTCAGCAGTGCCGATTTTCTTTAATGAACCAGATACAACACGATAGGGGATTATAATGACTGATATTTATCGCTCAGAAAAACGAGTAGGTAGTATTTTCTTAGGGCAAGTAGTAAAAGCACATGATGATAATCGCAAGTGCGTGATTGTTGCGATTGATGATAAGAGTTTTACGATCAGGATGTATGATGATGATGGTAAAGCGGTTGAAAAAATGTTTAAGCACTCACAATCCGATGTTGTTGTGCCATATTACTCGGGATACCAAAACAAGTTTCATTCATTTACTGATCGGACATCAGATGATGATCTGTCGGGTATTTTTAGCTTTGAAATCACACCTGTTATTCGGGGTAAAGAATTTCTTTCATCTATTTATCAACGATTAACCCCACTGGGTGCAATTTTCGCGGGAGGGTTTGTCGCTTGGATGATTGCACCTGACACTTATTCAAGCGGGACACGTCACATCATTGCAGATAACCCCAAACGGAAGGATATTGATATATTCTGTCGTGATGCGGAACAATTTGATGGTATTTATGATGCGATATTATCTTCTGCATTTAACTTGGGGGGGGAGAAGTTGAGTATGTGATAGATAGCGCCTCGCTTAACAATGAAATCGTCAAAACATTTTACCCAACACCTGAAAGCAGTCAAGATGCGCCAGTATTACAACTTATTGTTCCGCGTCAATTAGCGAATGGTCAGACATATGGCCCACCAGAAGAAATCATTAATTCATTTGACCTAACAGTTTGTCGCGCAGCGCTAATCGACTTAGATAATGCAGTAGTTGATGATGGGTTCTTCCCTGATTTTGCTCAAAAGGTAGCTAACGTTCGGATTGTTCATTGCCCAATTGGTGGTATGAAACGTTTGTTGAAATACCAAGCAAAGGGGTATTTAGTGCCTAATTACGAGCTATTTAAGATGATGCGAGTCGCAATTTGCATGAATGAAACTAAGCATGAACAGTTTAGAGATATAGGCTCTACTTTGTCTGCATTAAATGAATATCGAAATACTTTGTTTTGGGAAGGCGAAGAAGTATCAGAGGATAAAGAAGTTGATGAGGATTCGCTGAAATCCTTATACTTTGCCATGAATGTGGATTAGGAGGATATATGTTAAAATCAGCATTAAATCATATAAGAGCTATTGTTTTTGAAGCAAGAGTGGGGTTACGCCTTTTTGTCAATAATTTGCGATCATATTCAATTGGCGTGCGAAGTCTTAACGAGGTACTAGCTCTATTTTTACCACCAAGCCGAAGGAAACAACATTTAGCTTGGATAGACCACGCAAATACACCAATCCCCACAGACCGCTATTCGCGGGAATATCACGCATGGTTATTGGAATCATATCAATTGCTAGGATTGAATTGCGATGGTATTAAAGATTATGATAAATGGTTATCTAAAGTGAAGGAATCAGAAAATCACCAAGATGATAATCTTAATGCTTGGTGGCCCGAGAAATACTATAGGTGGTCTGATCCCAGAAGGCGTAATAAGAAGTGGTAGTTCATTCAGATATTGCAGAAGTAAGATCAAAAGCGATGAATGCTTCTTTTATGGCGTTTAGAGCAAAAGATGGTATTCATTTTTGGTCATTAATGCGCTTGGCTTATGAATTAGAGTTAGAAGCTATTGAATTAGCCGAAAATCACGGTTTAACAAATACATTGTGTAACCTGAGTGCAGCTTATTTGGCATTTCATGGTCAGTTATATGTTGAAAGTAAAGCTATTCTGACTAGAGTGATACCTGAATTGACTGCCGTTGTATCAATAATACCTAACTCTCCTCATGCTATTACTTTACGTGATTGCGAATCGCTGTTAAGTATTTTAGGTGCCATCCTGCTAGATAATGAACCAAATTGCACGCAAGTTAAGGTCAACCCAAATTTTGATATTCACATAGCACGGCCGATGACATGCGACAACATAATGCGGGGTAACTTTAATAGTCGTGATAAGCGCTATATCTCTAAGGTTAATCACTGCATCGTAACATCACAAGGCATACCTGATGAAACAATGCAATTTGCCCCACCAGTAGGTTATCATGTTGAGAGCAACCCTAAAATGTCTCCGCAGGACTTGTTAAGCATAGCGATGCAAGACAAATATAATGCGACAATCCTTTACCATGAGTATATCATGCCGATAGTTTACCGCGAACATCGCCATGAAGAAATGCCCATCAAAATATGGGGTGGATTAAGTGTAATAAAATGTCATCATAGTAATGGTTCGCCTAGCTATGTATTTGTTGGTTATGTTGCCGATGCTAATAAAGATATGATGACTATATCGTCTTTATTGTCTGTTCATGAAGGCGATATAGCGGTTAACGGACAACCTACTTTAGATAAAGTTCGTGATACTACTACAAAGTTTATTCGTCAGTACATGCTTTAATGGTTATGCTGTAGATTAATAACTTGTTATATATTGACAAGTTATTCGGGGGGGGGTAAAATAGACAATAGCATTTTTAATATCAATAAGAGAGGCTCATGATGGCAGAGCAAAGGTTTAGTAATACCTCGTTAAGTGGTGCAGGTGATGGAAAGTCGTTTGAGCGTTTTCTTACCATTGCGATATTTCTTTTTGTTACTTTCATCCTTTTTGTATTCGTGTCCAATATCTTCTCGGCTTTAGGGCAGGAACAAAAAGACGAAGTAGCAATTCAGTTTATTCAAACATATGTAGCAGGAGCAGAAGGTGAATTTGTGGTAATGGATCGCATTTGGCAATCAGGGGGATTTGATAAGCCAGATTACTTCATTTACATTGTTATGGATGTAATCTCAAATCAGGCTTGGTCTGTGTTGTGTAAGTCCCCGCAACCATCTAAATTCCAATGCTATGACTATGACCAGTGGAGATAACGAATTAAAAACGTGGACTTCCACGTTTTTATAATTTAAGGTTAGTTTATTAATACGTACTGACCTTAATAAATAAATCTAATTATAGATTGAAAGGTTTAATATGGAGTGCGTGATTAAAAGCCGATTTGCTGATGAGGATGCGGCAACTATCATTGATGGTTTTTGTCGATCACATAAGACATTAAATAAGGTCACTAGCGAATTAGTCCTGCTGATCGCTAGACAGCCAGCGTTGACAGAATATGAGCATCGTGGAGCTGTCCCAGAATCAGCGACTGTTCCATTAACACATAGACGTAACCACATTCTTGCGACTATACAGGCTATTGTGGATAAGTCGGCGTTACCTTCTGGACAAAAGGGTTTAATTGACGTAGCGCCATTCTTTCGTGGGCCAATAGAGTATAATTGCCCGTTGCCGATAGTTGCTATTGAGATATATGCAACGAATAACTCGGATACCCCACGTCTAATAGTTGCGTTAAGTAGAGATGAGAATATCGCCTCACATGACATTCTTTTTGACATTTCTATCTTATATGACACTGACGATAATGCAGATAACCCTGATGAGTGGAATAAAGCCCTTGCATTATTTTCGCCTCAAGACATTTCATAGAGAAAGTTAATCAGAATGATAGTTAAAATCCCAGTTAACCATATGGAATTTTTAGCCTTATCAGATATTGTCCTAGATAACTCAGTAAAACTTGTTGAGCAATACATCCAAGAGAATGGCTTATCTGACAATGACGGATTTGTTGAGTATGTTGCAAGTAGGGCGTTTGATGAATTAAGTAATTGGTCACAATACAGACGGTTAACATCAGCGCAAATACTACGATTAATGGGGCGTTATATTTCTATCGTCAGTGGTTCATATCGACACCTCCAATTAAAATCTAACCCCACATGCAATGCTTTTTCTGGTCATGATAAAATTAAACAGGTAATTCAAGATCAGATCAGCCTTAACCCAAACATCGTTGATTACACCTCTAACGTATTTGAGCAATATGCTAGTTTTCTGCATCATTCAGGAAGAACTAGCTTTGCCAATGTTATCGCTCAGACATGCAAAGACAAATATATCAACGATCTTGAGACATTAAATAAATTATATTTGGATACAATTCAACGCTTTGAAACTGATTATGATATAAGCTCAATGCTATGTTTCGACAACATCGAACAAGGGTTAAATATGCTTGTTAACCATAAGGAAAAAATGCAAGCTATTTTCTCTTGTGTTGATAGTAATGGATTATTATTTGATATTGCAGTCACTAGTTATATATCATCTGTTACATTAAAATATCGTTCCCATTTCAACATGGTTTATACTAGCATTGATGGAAAAGAAAACCATCAAGTGGTGAATCGCTACGAAATCAGTAATCACTTACTACTATTAGGCGCTCAACTGAAACAGGTTATGCCTAATCCCGATCTAAACAAAAACAGCTAATAGGAGAATAATAATGCAGATAAAAGACGCTGGTATTACCCCCCCCCGCCACCCTTAATGCGTTAGCAACGGAGATACATGAAGCCAATGTTGAGCGTGGTTGGTACACTGATCTAACTACAGGAGAACCCTCCATTGTCAATGTCGTAGAGAAGATGATGCTGATAGTCACAGAAATTGCTGAGGCTACCGAAGGCTATCGTAAAGGATTAATGGATGACCATCTAAAGAACCGTCTAATGATTGAGGTGGAATTAGCCGATGCCATCATTAGAATTCTTGATCTTGCTGGATATATGAAACTAGATATTGGCGGCGCATTGGATGAAAAACTAGCATATAACAAACAGCGTGCCGATCACAACATGGAAAACCGCAAGAAGCCAGATGGTAAAAAGTTTTAGCGCACATTGCGTTGTCATTCATAATCTGTACGATGGCGACATCTAATTTGATTAGATTATAATATCCAATACACACGAATCAAAAAGAGGCTTCTAATTAAAAGCCTCTTTTTGATTAGAGAGTTAACGCGCGATGTGTTTAGAAGGGACGGCATAAAAGCCTAGTCGAACTAACCCTTGTCGCTCAAACTCATTGTATTCACCTTCTGAATATAAGTGAACCGCGTTCTTAAAGAACACACGATCATATAGTCCAAACAACAACTCATCCTCACCAAGTTGAGTGACTAATGATTCATAGCCATCACCCTCAATCTTGCGGACTCCCTCTAGCTTTGGTAAATCATCGGGTGGATTATAGTAAGTTCCCATCAATTAAGCTCCTTTAATTATTTTGCAGGTTTATTCCTACTTTTAAACAACACGGTCATTCTACCCCCCCCCGAATATTTGTCAAGGGCGGTTTTGTTAAGGAATTGTCAATGTGATGGGAGTTGATTTTTATCTACTGAATAGAACAAAAAAACGCGATAGATGTCTTTCTATCGCGTCGATTTAATATGAAATTTGATCTTAGTATTTAGTCCAACAGTGAGCGTTCGTCCCAAGTGAGACCGCCGATGATCTTTTCACCATCAAACATAAAATAGTGGGATGGGTGTGCGCCATAGAGCCGCCCACTGCGTGCTACGCGAAACCAAATACCTTTTGGCATAATTGCAACAAATTGAGAACCGCTTCCCATTCGTCCCGCGCCACCTTGAGCGATCTCACCTCTGACAATGATGCTACCAGGAAACGCAGCAAATGTGTATCTTTTCTTAGTTTCACCATACTGTTCATATTCTTCAATTTTTGCGACATCACCAGTATGGCTATTCCCGCCACGAAATCCGATTGTTGTTCTAAATACCACGATGCACTGCTCATGGCTATCAGCATGTTGTAATTCAAACAACTTTGGCTTCCCACTACGTGATTGACCCACATTGGCAAAAAGCAGTCTTTTGTTTTCTTCTGCTTGTTCTTGCTTACTAGCATAAGCCACTGGCAGTACGCCTTGGCTACGACCTCGCCCTTCTTCACCAATGATAATCGCTGGAACAGTAACACCAGCGCCTTTGATAGTGACAGATGACACTTGCGCTCCATCTGTCACTGAGTTGTCTTTAATGGTAAATACTTTCATTATTTTTTTGCCTTATAAATTCGGGAGTTTGCTAAGCGCATCGTTTAGCTCAGGAAATTTGGCTGAGTGTGATTTAATATATTGCGCGATCTCCCGCAAAAAACCCTCATCTTTATGCGTTCCATCTTTATTGAGTTTACGGAAATCTTCCCATAGTGGCGATAAAAACCCAGTGCTATACCAATCGTAGAAGCCGTATTGAATAATGGTTTCTATCATTTTATTTTCTTGTGCTTGTTCCATAATTGCTTCTTCTCCCTAATCGTTTCTAGTCGCTAATAATTGCTTTGGCAGTCCAAACCACTCAACATTTTCCACCTTAATCTCATTAACATGAAAAATACTTTGCCCTTCTACGCGAACTTTGATGTGTCCATGATCTAACCAATTCACATCAGCGCGTGGGTTAGCAAACTTGACTGCATCTACTAATCGTGCAGCTTCATTGCTGTAATATGGTGTGTAAATTTCTTCTTTCACTTCTAATGGCATGTGCGGAGTTACAAGAACCCCAATTGGCACTTTTGATGTCGGTGGTTCTGCCTCTGGATAACAACTACCGACATTTTTGCCAATTGAGTAAGCATGACGCATTAACGTCATCCCTAATATAGATGGGATGTATTGGAATAAGACACATGCGTCTTTAGCGTGAGCGTCAGATAAAATGCTCAGAAGTTGTTCATCACATTCTTGAATATCTGTAGAAAATTCCACATTAACTTGTTCTACGAGGTTAAACTCTGGTGAAAGATTTACCGCATATTTCCCTACCACAATGGTATTGATCTTCATGTTGGATTATCCTTATTGATTAAATTAACAAATAACCCACATCAAAATTTTGCCGATGTGGGTTATTTGCATTATGAATTAGTTGTCTGTGTCTGGCTCGCCACCGTATGGGAACTCTTGATTATCCTTGAAAGAGTTCTCAACTGTTGGTTGAGTTTCAAGGTCTTGAGATGCAACAACCATGCCGTTCTCAAGTTCAAAGACTGACAATCCACGACACGCGAAATTATTCCGCTTACGTGCTTCTTCATCAGCTACCCATGTAATGATGCGGGTGTTGACACCGCCAACCATCGCCTTCATGAGCAGATGAGCAGGCACAACTGCCGCCACTGTTTGCCCCTCAACCAGTGATGTGAAATGTTCAGCATCACTAAAGAATACTGATTTTGTTTCTACTTCGACACCATCACCAAATAATTGTTTCAACAAGTTAATTTGGTCAATGTTCAACGGATGACGGGTTAAGCTGACGATCTTATTCATGGTATTCCTTCTTTCTTGTTTTTATGTTATGTAGGTACATCCCACATCAACTTATACCCTCATTCTACCCCCCCCGATTATTTGTCAATGGGGTTTTTGTTAAGGTTGTGTTAAGTAATTTCAATTGATTTAGGACGAACGATGTAACTGGGGTATCCACTGGAAAAATCAGGAATGATCTTAGCGCCGATTGCTTCAAACACTTCACTGATAAGATATTGATTGCCTTCTGATGAGCCATCACCAATACTCGCACACATGCCATTATATACATGCTCAAAGAACTGGCGTTCTAATGGCTCTTGCTGGACGATGAAATATCCATCTAATTGAAATTCACCACCAGCAAAATCAAATGCCATTGGTAAGATCGTGGTTAATTGCGCTTTCAAGATATATAACTTGCTCATATCTTTATTCATGATATTTCTTCTTTCTTTTACTAAAAATTGAACTTACCCTCATTCTACCCCCCCCGATTATTTGTCAATATACTTTAGTTAAGATATAGTTAAGGTTTTATGGCAGGCGTATTTTTTAAGAATGTGATGGCTTATCAAAAACGTGGAACTCCACGTTTTTACTATTGACAATAGAAATGGGGGGGGTAGAATAGACACCATCTATAAATGTGCAAAGAAAGGATACATATGAGCGACAAACAATATATTTTGATCGGCAACCCAGACTTGCACCCCGCCGTATATCCATTTTATAAAGCGATGGTGGAAGCGGGAGCTACTTTTCATGATGAGGAATTGCCATATGACGCAGATACTCATCGTGCGTGGGAGCTGTCTAAGGAAAATTACCAGAACGCCTTAAACCCATTGCTTCCGTCAATCCACAGGGAAATTTTGAATTACTATTACCTCAAGATTGATCGAAAAGTACCAGGTCTTTTAGGTGCTTACTTTATCCCGCGTAGGTTTAAGGCGAAAACCTACTTACCATTGAAGCGCACAGAACGCGCTAAAATTCATAAATATGATCTGCGTGAAGAATATCTATCATCGCTATATGAGTTTCTTATGCAATTAGAAACAGGTGACACTCTACGTCTATATGGCTTATGGTTTGGCGATGGTACTTATTGTGATGTTGTGCTTGGTTCTAAAAGAAACAAAATGCTGTGCTTTGAAGTCGATGACAATTACTACGACTATGGCACAATCTATGATGATGTATGGAAGTTAGGCGTTGGTGAATCGGCTTATATTTTTACCCCTGTAAACGATTTAGCGCCTATTACATCAAGATTGCAAGTCGGCTCTGAATGGTCTGTTCGATAGTTACAAATAATCTGAGTAGGAAAGGCAATAATTATGAAGTATTGTTCACCCCTTGCTAGACGATCAGCGAATAGCTATGAATCCTTAGCATTAAACCGCATGTTTAATAGGTTTTCCAATGAAGTGGGAACATATGATGGGCCAGTGTTTGAGGCTTTTTTGAAAAATACATCCCCTAAAGCGAATAACATCAAAGATTTGATAGCCAACGCATTAACGCTGGCATCGAAATTGCGTCATGCTGATATGCTTGATAAGGAACGCTTATACACACTTGTGCAAAGCTATTTCGTTGGTGTGGTGTGGAAAAACCCTGAATTGCGAGGCAGGAATGGAGTAGTATCATCTCGTCAAATATTTGATGACGTGTTAGAGGATATGCAGCGTGATGGCAAATTCCCGCAACTACGTCCAAAACAAAATACCTATCGCGCCCAATACTTCAATATGCTTGGTGAGTTGAGATTTGCCGAATACATCAAGTCACTGGGTGGAAATGAAAAAGAAATCCAGCCACATGATATGATCGACACCTTTTTAGAAAAGGTGGATGAAGAAAAGCACATCTATTGCCACACTGTGGTTGAACTTGCATTCGATGAACTAGATAAAATGGGCGCATTACATCCTGTTGTTTTATTTGGCATAACGAATGATTCAACAATCTGCAAAATCAATCTCTTTAAAGGGGTTCATTACGGCGATCAGCCTGATACTTATACAGCATATATTATGGATGCCTTTACAAATACACACATTAACATCGCGCTTGGTTATGGCGACGATATGCGTGCATTATTGCATTTGATGAATGTGTGTTTTGCCACAGAGCCGACAATTCCATTAATTAGCTTCCATCAATCAGAAGAAGGAAAATAAAAAATGAGCAATAACTTGCAAACATTATTTGATGAATTAAAAAACTTCACACCTCAAATGTCACACCCATTAGCTGACGATGAGCTTGAGGCATTAAAGCAATTCTTGACATATATTGCTGTATATTCATCAGCAGATTTTGATTTATTTCTGGATGTGGTTTACCACGGAAGCATTTACACTGGTCTGAAATGGGCTTCTTCATTAGCATGTATCTCGAGGATTAATGAAGAAGAATTATTTTCGCTCGTTAGCGCGTATGCTGCGGTTATTTCCAGCAATCCGCTGAATAAAGAGCAATATCAAAAGAAGTTAGATGAAATGAGACAAGCTGGCGATTTCCCTGCTCTGAATACTGATATTTTCGCTGATTTAGCAGTGTTTTATAGTCAATTAAATGGCGTGGGAAAACAACTGTTCAGAAAACGCATCCAAGAAAAAGATCAAACGCTTCTTATAGAGTCTGTTGTGCTAAAAGTTGTTGCTAATGTGATTGCTAAATTCAAGGAAGATTATCCACCTTATGCTGTCTATCGCGTTGATGCGATCAATCTAGCTTTTCAGTTGTTGGATGAAGCTAAAGCGAATGATGCTGCTACTCAACCATCAGTTGATTTACTAGGTATTAGTGGTAGTTATGGCAAGCAATATACACTAACTATGGAAGGCCCAGATCAATATATCCTTAGCTGCCGCGATGAAGATACAGTTGATGTAAAGAATGCCGCTACGGGTAGTCGCACATTTATCACAGCTATTCTGACTATGTTAGATGTGTGTTGCTTACACGAAACAACCGTTGATACATTAGCCGCCTGTCTCGATTAAAGGAGAGATTGAAATGCCCATTATACACAGTATTCCACTAACCCCTTTAACAGACAAAGAACTTGAGGCATTAACTTATTTGTTTGAAAATGCTGGTGTGTTAGGAAAGAATTGGCGCGGCTTTCCAACGGAAAAGCAAAACAAATCAGATGGAGAATTATTTAAAATGGCTTTAGGGTTTGGCTTAAGCAACCGTCGGTATATTTTGCCTCATCTTAGACGAGCGCAGGTTTATGAGATGTATAGGTTATTCTGTGCTTTTGCTGATCGAGCAAATGACAAACACAATCATGATGACACACTTTCAACGATAGATTCAACGATAGACCGCATCAAAATTATCCTCCCCCCGACAAGCTGTGCTTCACAAACTTGTTGCTGGCTTAAATCCAGAAGTATTTCCGTTGCTGTATGATAAACCCGCATATTACCATGATAACGCTGAGTTATATCGTTATCATGCTCAACTCAGTATTATCGGCAAGACCTTATTTGTCCCATATGTTGAGGACATGCAAAAGGCTTCACTGGAATATATTGATCTACTCAAACAGTCTGCCGATTATGACCCTACTATATTGGCTCATATTCATAAACAAGCAATAGAACGGTTTGAAGAAGAACACTGCAATTTGCAGTTATTCACAGCCGATTGTGTTGACATCGCTTTCAGTCAGTTAGATGGTGAGCAGGGCAACTCTGAGCAACAAGGATCGTTGATTGGGGTAAGTGATTCCATTGTTTGCTCAATTCAACTTCAAAAGGTTGATGAGGGTGACACATATACCCTAACTGTGCGAGATATTATGACAGGTGAAAGGTTATTTTCGCTTACTGACAACCACGAACATTGCGCGTCAGTGATGATATTACTATCTGTCGGTTATACGACGCTGCCTGCCGATGAAGTAGCAACTTTAATTGCAACTTCATATATGGATAAAGAAAAGCCTAATGTTGAGCCAAATAAAAAAGATCAGGGGGGTAAGTCGTTATGAAACGCTTTAGAAAACAGCAAGACATCGAACCATATGTTATGTGGCCATCGCTATCGAGTGATGGATTTGAGGCTATTGTCCGTGTCGCATTTGCCGATGCACTTAAGCTATCGTCTTTTTTCTCGTCAAGCTACTATCTTTGGTCAGAAAGCGACAGTCCGCGTGATATGACGTTAAGGGCGTTGCAAAGGATGAGCCACGTTATTACTCACTATAATCTTGAAAACCGAGTAGTCTACCAAGACCTAATCCCATTAGTTGAAAGCTACATGGTTCAGGTTATTAAGCATTATAATAAAGTCATTCCATTTGACAAAGATTTACGTGATATTGAATTCTACCGCAAACACACATTATTTCTCATTGATGACTTATACATCAATCGGAAACTCAACCGCAAATTGGCATATGACGCATTTCATGACTTTTACAGAGAATTGAACTATATCGCTAAAGCTCATTTTACACCATATGCAGAATGGGCAGTTGAACTGGCAAGGCGAGAAGAAGTTGAAATCATTTCAGTCAACAATCCAACCATAGGCAACATTGATAGCGAAGTAAACATGAGTAAAGGCGAACTGATTTATCTTTATGCTATTCGGCGCTATCTAAACGATCAATGGAAATACAACGGTTTACTACACCACCAAATGACAATTGCATCGAATATTAAAGAAGCATTTTCTCAACTGGATGAACAGCCACTCGGAGGATATGTTGAACTACGTGGTCGTTCATGCGATGCAGAGGGCAATGATGGTGATTGGGATGATGTACGGGTATGGTTAGCACGAGACAAAAAAGACACTGATATGTATAGGCTAACATTCTATACTCAAGACATTACCGCAAATCAAAAGTTGATTGAATCGCATTTGCTACTATTGGAAGTCGCATACAATAATAAACCATTATCTGAACTGATGACCACCAATGAAGATATGGTTTATCAACTTTCAAGTGTATCTATGGAAGATGTGATCGCTTATCTAATTCCACAAAAAAGCTAGTGACAAATTAAAACAGCAGTGGTAGTATGTAACTAAATGACGCATAATAGGTAAAAACCTAGTTACATACTGCCTATAAAGAAAGAATAAGCCAATATGTTGAAGTACAACCCGTTATCAGTATCAGAATCTCTAGCAATCGAACACCTTTTGCTTGAGAGCATTAAAGGTAGCGCAGGATCACTTCTGAGAAATATTAGAACACCAGACATTATTATTGCCGATTGCATCGGTAAGTTGAAACGGTATCGGCAATACATTCGTATGTCTCGTGCCGACATTTGCGGGTTAGTTAAAGTATATGGTGAAGCGCTTATTAGCAGCATCCCATCAGCTCCTATTTATATGGGAGATTTATCAAACATTAGTGAATGGGTGACAAAACCAACGCAAGAAGAAACTAATTCTTATCGTGATGGATTGCGCCAAAACTTCAATAGAGAGATACTGCGATGTGTGGAGCAACTCACCCCAGATAAAGAAACATATGATGCGGACATTGCTATAGAGAAAGCGTATAGTCCCTTTTATGTTTTTTATAAGACTCTTAACTACTATGGAAAATCGCGGTTTATGCCCTACATGGATCATGCCATCCGCATCGCTAAAGAGGCAGGTATCGAGATTAAGCCGACTAAACGTAGCTTTGATATATTTGATTTGCTGGATGCCGACGCGAGCGAACATTCAGCAGGAAAACAGATTTACGTCTATGTGATACGAGAATTCTTGAAGGAACAAAAATATATAGCAAAAAAAGGCAATGATATGCGCGTCATTGTATCACAGTTTGCTAGTATCAATATGGCATTGCATCGTGCAAAGACCTTTGAAAAGTTGGTAGTATGTCGCGGAATTAGTCACGATGTTAGTGATATTCAGATTGATAGTGACAGCCTTATTTTTCTAAGTTATAACGCAACTGACGAAGATGCGCCCTATGTACTATGGTTTTCTGCTGATCCATCAACAACTATCACAGGTGATTACCCAACCATTCAAGCGTATATGACGTTGCTAGATATTTGTTTCTTTGATAACCCTAACATCATTCCACCTAGTTTAGAAGATTATCATCTCCATGAACGTCATGATAATCGGGCTAAACGCCTTAATGACATGACGTTGGTTGACATCATTAAAGAGCTATCATCATGACACATTTAATAGAGGCGCGTTTATTAGACAAAACGCTTCAAATAGAAGTGTGGGATTCTGCAAACGACGAAACAAAATACGATGGTATTAAAAGGTGGGTTATTCAGAAAATTGATGAGAGTGGCATAGGTGAGATCGACACGATTAACAGTGAGCTACACTTAGAATTTGCGCTGATGTTTGATTACAAAGCGAAAGAATCTGATGTTTGTCATTTTTGCCGTTGCTATGCTTTCAATCGGTGGTTAAGTCGATTATACAAAGACGGATATTTGAAGCGTTCCCGAAGATCATTCGGAGATCATGGCTGGCCAGGAGATGGATTTCCGAACTGGTGGTATTCTTACGGGGTTAACCCCTATTACGATAAACAGAGAAAGGCACAACAAAATGACACAGATTAGCGTGCTATATAACACATTAGTCAACTTGGTATTTAATGAGCCTTTTACTTCGTCTCAAGTCTTTGTTGATAGAGAGGTTAGGGTGTTGGATTTAGATCAACTTCGTGATCTGCTCAACCCAGGTAAACATTTTATCCCAGTTGATAATAATGGTAAGCAAGTTAAGGTGTGGGTGCTTCCACCTAAAGTCAGATGCCAACTTCCCAATACGCTGGCGTGGTTTGCTGAACCCGACTTCTTGACCGCGCTTGCACAGACAGCTAAGGTTCAGAAGTCGGATATTATGGTGTTAGCGCTCGACAATGAACAAGGATATGTCACTATTCATCTTTAGAGCAGAAGTATTGCCGAATTAGATAGCCAATCAAAAACGTGGAGTTCCACGTTTTTGCGTTTATTACCCCTATTTGACATCTGGTGAGATTGAAGTAAAATAAATGCCGATAGCAAAATAATGGAAGGGCATTGATGGTGATTAGAGTTAAAGCTGAAAACCTAGTTGATCTTGTATTTCGAGCCAAAGATACTGCTGAACTATTTACAGTATGGGTTGATGGTGAGCCGAAGGAAGTCACAATGGATGGTTTAATCAACTTACTACATGGAGATAATGATAACCTTACCGAATCCAGTGGCTTAGAAATTTATCACGTTGCGTTATTCTCATCATCTATTGTTGAACAATTCCCCGAGCCGCTGAGAAGCCTTGCGAAGGTTGACTTTTGGAGAAAATACTTAGGTGAAGATTACAGCATGGAGTTGTTTTGGCACGGATATAACACCGTGTATAACATTCTTTTATGTGCGTTGCCTGAAACTGTTGACATAAAACCAATGATGTTAACAGTCCCTGATGTTCCTACTATGCCAAGATAAGCAGCATAATAAAAAGGATTACCATGATTATTAGAGTAAGTGCTGAAAATCTAGTCGATCTTGTGTTCCAGTATCAACACCCTGCGCCGATTACAGTGTGGGTAGATGGTGTGGCGAAAGAAATCACGATGCCTACGTTAGATGGATTATTGCGTGGCACTCATGAACATCTCACCAGACCAGACCAGCTAGGAATCTTCCCATCTTATTTCATCACTCTATACCCGCCATATATTGTCGAACAATTTCCTGAACCGCTGAGAAGTTTTTCAACGCTCGACTTCTGGAAGAAATGCTTAGATGAACATTACGCACTGGCGTTATTTTGGTGCGGATATAACCCCGTGCGTGGCATCCTTTTGCATGCGCTCCCCAAGATCATTGAATTTAAACGACACACACAGGAAGAAGTTTAATAGGACAGAACATTATGCAAATCGTAGTAAAAGTAGGCATTCTAGTTGATCTTATCTTCAATCACCCTTTGTCAAACATTGATGTCTTGATTAATGGTGAGAAAGCGAACATTACAGAACAAGAATTGCGTGAGCTATTGTTATGTAATAAAATCACACCAAATGATGATCCGCCACACGATGATCCTCAAAAGATCACTTTTTACCTTCCTAGTTGGACATATCCTCAGCATATTGTCGAGCAATTACCAGAGCCGTTGCAAAGTTTTGCAACAGAACAATTCTTGAAAGATTATGCTAACGGTGGTGGCTCATTATCACAAATGCAGATTTATCCAGATATTCGCAACATGGTTTTATGTGCAATGCCACACCGCGACATCACAATTGTTGTATAAGCATTATTAAAGATCATTTTCTATCCGAAGCATCAACAACAAAGGAGCAACAACATGGCAACATTTGAAATGCGTAAAGGGTTATTCAATCAACATGGTATCATCTTGTCGTGTGATAATGTCACAACAGCATCGTCAGTGCTTGAAGCCGACGACCTCTATCGGAAAATGAATGAATTATCCACTGAGATGAAATCAAGACCGATGGCAGTTGACGCGGGGGTTTACATGATCTTGAGCCAATCAAGTGATGTTAAGTCGGAGTGGTTTTTATTTTACCGCGACTATTTCAATTTCAACGCGCAACATCAGGTTAATGACATCAGTATTAAATGCGTTGTTTTGCCAGAAGGTGAAAAGCGGCTGAAAAGTGAATTCTACTTGCTTGGTTACAACGATCCGAATGAGGAAAGTCCAACCAATACGCAGGATTTTGCGCGACAAAACATCATTGATCCAGCCGATAAGCACCTTAGCGAAGATCAGATTAATGAGTTAGTCCACGCATATGAGATGGGTCGTGAGAAGAACATTACAGATTACCTGAAAATGGCGCAGTGGTAAGGTCAGACAGTAAGCAATATCAATATCAACAGACATTAAATAATCAAGATAAAGGGAAATATCATGACAAACCGCGCGAATGTAGACTTCTATAAATCAAACTTCAAGTTATTGGGCATTATCCCATCCAGCGATAACATTACGATGGTCGGGGACTATGATAATGTCGATGCGGCACATGAATATATGGCTAGGCTATCGGATGCGATGAAAGCACCCATTGAAGAAATTACCGATGGCGTATATGTAATTGTCAGTCCATCGAGCGATGTTAAGTCAGAATGGTTTTTATTTAACCGCGCAAACTTTCGTCTCCCTCATAATTACCCTGAAAGCAAGGACACCTATATCCTTCCAGAATCTGAAGTAGCTTTACATGACTTGTTTTATCGACTTGGGTGTAATGAAAATGAATTTCATCTGCCCACCAGTGCAAATTCATTAGGGGGAAGGCGAGAATACTTATGGCGACACATGCGCCGCAAGTATTTTGACGATGCTTGGACAAGCATAGATAGCAGGTCGAAACGCGGCGGCTTCATAGCAGGGGAATTTAACAAATTGTTTCTGGCTTATGAGAAAGGCATTATGACAAAACCAGCGAAAGGAAAACCGTCACTGATGTATCGGCTGAAACGTATTTTTAACTGGTCATTACTATAGCTACAGAACCGTTTCCATATATTATCGTTATTGATTTGTATTGAAAGTGAAAGGACACACGATGTATGATAACGCAACAACTGGTAGCACTGCCGACATAGACATAAAAGCGATGGCTGTTCGTTCTACTCTCCCATTCAGTGGCATTATTTCACTATATGACAACGCGACATTCATTGATACACGTATTGACGACATAGACCAAGCGCATCAATATATGGCGATGTTAAGTGTAAGCAGGGGCGTGCCGATTGAAGAAGTTGCCGATGATGTTTATCGGGTGCGTGGCAAAAACCGCAATTCCAGATATAAGGGCAACGAAAGAACAGAGTGGTTTATATTTGATCGGCATTATTTCAAGTATAATTCTTCACGTCTGCTTGATAATGACACGGCGCTATATGTTTTTCCAGAAGCCGAGGCGATCTTAACGGATAAATTTTATCAAATAGGGCGTAATAGTTTTCTCGGTCAAGATGAATTGATCGTAGAGCAGTTGCGAACCATCCGCAATAAAACAGAACGCCGCATTGATGAAGATGGAGCAAACATGCCTGATGAAATTATTGATAAGCTGATGCGATCTGTTGAGGAAGGTTGTGATTACAAATTGAAAGAAGAAGAACGCAGACGCAACGATAGCGAAAATGCTTACCGTCGGCGGCTCGGCTATCCAGAAAGAGATTATGAGCTTGAGGAAAAGTATGCCGACCAACCCTTGATGATTCGATGGATACGATTAAAAGCTGCGTTCCGCAATGATCCGCTAACGTTTATTGTGCAAGCAACATTATGGCTAATGGGAGTATGGGCATTCTTAGCGCTTATCGTTATGACTGTTATGTTGATAATAGGTATATTTACGATGATATAAGAGGCCATTATCATCCATTCAAAAAGCGTTACCGATAAGCTATATATGTAGACGCTTAACCTAATAGGTATAGTCGATAAATCAAACCATCAGCTAAGTCATTGCAAATCGACTAACAAACACTCTTATCCACTATGCCTATTATTTATTCCTGCGCTGACATCCACCATCTGCCAATAACCCCTATATGCAATACAACACATAATACACACATTGCACACACTTCACCGTATATACAGATATAACGACTATCAACAATATAGATATACGTAAAGCCTATATGTCCATTATGCAATCACTTACCATAATATACTGTATAGCATAATCGCTAATATCCCATACGATGACTAAACCTTCTATGTGCCGATATAAGCCATATTTAACGCATTTATGTCTATAGACAACACATAAGCGTTTTAAATGCAAATAGACCTTGAATATACCCATAATAAGTGCAATTTATAAAGCCCCGATAAACATTATTTTTGCATACCCTATAAAATATTTTGCAACCCATTATAAGCCGATATTATCCCACACTATCCAACATTTATCCCAACTTATCCAACATCCAATTAACCTTCATGCAATACGCACTTATTCCGTATATAGGTAATGCCTTATCAACTAACCCCTATGTCGAGTATTCCATCAACTCATATCCACTTGTTTTCCCCTTACGCTTACTGTTATTTATCGTTGATTGACCACACATGCCGATACTAACCACCACCATTAATCCCCTGATGACTTGTTGCATATCCTTACATTATTGATCTTACTTTTGATATTATCTATCAATGATCTCATGTACGTTGCTATGCAACGGCGAAGCCCCACAGCGCGGAACGTGCGTGGCGGGGTTACTTTTTTCCCCGAAAATTTGTTCTACGAAAATTTGTTCTGTTAAAATACGAATTAACCTCGATTTATTAGTATATCCTTATACCTAAAATTAGAACATTTGTGACGAATTGTTAGAATTTTCTATCAATTGTCAATACTACATTAACAATTTACATGATAGTTAGTTTGTAATAGGGGTTTTATTGAATAAGAATTTTGTTCTAAAAATTTAGATTGGTATTTCATCGGCATTAGCGATATGGGGTTTTAGGGCGCTTGACTTTAGAACGGTTGTGCGGTAAAATGTCCCATAAGTGATAATTTATGGGATAGGGGTATTTTGTTATGTTTTTGGTAAGAATGTTATTAAATATTTTCCGTGTGGCGCGTGTCCACAATGACTTAAGCAGGCGTGGCATTGATGTTAATGTCATCACGCCACACGATAACGGTTATTTGATTATCGGCAATCAAGGCGCTAACAATGGCAATGATCGAGTCTACGGGTATTATGAGCAATCCGTCAAGGCAAACCGTAGGCGATTATTACCTAGCAACGGTTAAAGCCATTAGAATCAAAAGAGAGTGACGCTAATCACTCTCTTTTTTGTTACCTGCTATCGGTGGTTATTTGTTGTTATTCCCCTTAAATTTTTTCCATGTTTTATTGTCTACAGCATCGGCAATAATAATCATGAATTGCCACACTTGTGACTTATGGTTAAATTCAATTCTCATGCTATGATCTAACAGATATAGCATGTCTTTCGCTTTATCGTCTAAATCCTCATGATAGTAATTGCCAACAATCAGGATACAACTCATATCAGGCGCGTAAGTCATGAGAATGTCAGAACATCCCGACTCTTTAATCGCCTTCACAACATCATAATAGGCGGTTGGATATACGTCTAAGCCCACTGGTTTAAAGAACCCCATGCCAGCCACTAAATCAGCATAAGCATAATTTGTAACATCTAAATCATGACGTAACAGGCTATGCTTTACATATGTATTAAATGTGTCATAGCACAATGGTTCTTCATTAATGATGCCGTCTGTCATCATTCTAGCGTGACTAGTGATAACTAAGGGCTTAGTTGCTACAATGGTTTTTGCTGATTCATCAGTGATGATCTCAATCGGCACGGGGACACGCCGAATCTTATTGTTGCCATAATCCCGCGTCAATTCAATATATGTAGACGGCGCGAAAATATCGTTTTCCCAATTCTGCATATCCGTTATGATTGCATATTTCAACTTGTAATAGCCGTTGTTGTTAACCATTTCATCTATGACGTTTCGCGCCATAGGAAAATCGCTATCCTGCAATGCAAATACAAGCGCGTCAAAAGCATCAAAAACTTTCATTTTCATCTTTCCTTGTGTGTAGAAAATTGGACAATTTGTAGCATTTGCTACGCTTTAATTATAGCATTTTACCCTCAAAATGATAGGTTCTTTCCCTCAATATAACAACATTGTTATACGTGGTCTAGCAGCGGCTATTGTTGATCGCGCCGCCAAGAATCAAAAAGAGAGTGACATTAATCACCCTCTTTTATCAGTGAGACTCTATCGGCTATTCGTCAATATCAGTAGTCCAGTGGTTGCCCTTATATTGTTCACGAATATCATCATGAACAACTGTTGCTAATGTTATTGTGAATACCCAAACGCCATAATATTTATCTTGCTCTAAATCAGGACGTGGGTCAAATAGATACAGCGCGTCTAGTAATTCATCTGGTATATTTTCGCCGTAGTATTTACCAGTGACAATGTAATTGTGCAGATCAACTGAGTACCTATTTTTCGTAAATGTCCAACCAGCATCATTTAAGAAAATATCAATATCTTCATAATACTCAGGGTGTAAAGTATCACCTTCGGGCTTGAACAAACCAGCATCCCCTACCATATCCATATAAATATGGCCTGTTCTTTCCAACTCTACTTTTAAAAGTTCATGGGATAGGTATCCGTCTAGCATAAAACTGCTATTTTGATCTGCCCTAGCAAATTCATAACCCTTATAAGCATGGATGATATTAGGTTTTTCAGCTAGTATTATTCTAAGGTCTTTGGGGTCAATTAGATGATATGGGACGTTCACGCGGAATAGACCTAGTGTATTGTCACGCCATACAATCTCAATAGATGCAGACCTTGTTAATGGCATATTCCACCAACGAGTCTCACTCAATATATTGAACTGTATCCCCTTATAGCTAGGAATATTTTTTACCAATTCCGCTATAAGGTATCTAACATCTTGCAGAACGTTATAAGCCAACGCTCTAACTAACTGTTCAAATAGATTTCTGTTCATTTGTTAAAGTTCCTTGTGTATATACTGGACAGTCTGTAACGATTGTTACCCTTTTATTGTAGCTTTTTTCTCTCAAAATACTAGGGTTTCCCCTCAATATAACAAGATTGTTACAAGTTGATAGGTGGTTCTGTCGGCGCTCATCGGCATCACAACCAGGTAACAAAAAACGTGGAACTCCACGTTTTCAGGGTGAGGATATTTTATTGTTTTGCCCATCAGTTAGATGCAGGGTGTTATACGGATTGCCGATAGATCATATGCCTGATACTGCATAGGCGCATAGATGGATATTGAGATCATTCAGATCATGCTTAATGTTCTCATATAGATCATCAATAAGTTGCCGATCAGGGCTAGGGGTAATTTTACGTTCATGTGACCATTTTTCAATCCATTGATCGGGCTTATTGATAATAGTCATCAGTAGAGCGCCGACTAATGCAGGGTGAAGTTTTGGACGCGGGATGTTGATTATTTGATTATTGCAGCTTAACAATACCAGGTCATAATGCCAGTGATGTTCATTGCGTGATTTGTATAGCGCCGACGAATCATGAAATGGTCGTATAAACCGTGACATCAATAGTTGAGGCAGTAAATCATATCGCCGCTTGATTTGATGGCCCGCGCTGTACTCATACCCTACTATCAGACCATGATTAGACAGCGTGTAGTAGTTGGATGCTAATGTGATAAATATGCGGTTAGCTATATGGTACGCGCCATATGATTTTAGCTTGTTGGTATTTTGAATAACCCGTGTCAATATCGTACTGGGGGGGGTATTATATTTATCAATCAAAATCGCATGAGATGTGTCTACATTAACCGTTTTGATTGATTGATTAATCGGCAAGCTAGGTACTCTCTTAGGTGTTGGCATGAAGTGATCGTTAATGCTCACAGTAAAACACTTTCTAACGCTTAGGCGCTGGCAACAGTAAATTAATGGTTCAGTGATTACTCTATTATATATTAGCAAATTTGTTCTAAAAAATCAATTAAATGCTCTAGTTAGGATCGCCATCGGTTACTTGCTGGTAATATCGGCATATGCTATCATAGGGGTATTGATAGGCATCAGATAAGGACAAATAATGACGTTAACACAAGAAGAATTTTTTAAAGGGGTCGAAGTAGTTCTGAAATCAGGCAATATTAGCGTTATCAATAAGATGCTAGACGGGTTCTTAGCGTCTGATTTGACACCTGAAACACGGGATTATGTGCAGATTTTAAAGCAGTGGTATAACAATCCTGCTTTCCGCGAATTGGTGGAAGGCAGGATTGATCTGCATGTGAATATCAATGGACATGATATGGGCAAGATTGAATTGCCGACAGAGCCAATATCGTGATGTAAATAAAAACAGCCGATTGATATTAGTCGGCTGTTTTGCAGATGTATTACAGGGTTAGCGTTATACTGTCTTGCCTAGAATATATCCACCTGAGACATAATAGTCTCGACTTCCCCCATTATCGAAGAATACTTTAATTAATCCAGCGCCTTCATGCTGCACTGCAATCGGCATATCAGGCAATTTGAGACCATGTACAGGGTTATCGTTTGACGTTATACCACAAGCTAAGTAGAATTGATCTTTAGAGCGAACGTGTACCACAAAGACAATCGCATCATCTTCTGGTAGATGGATATTAAATTCTTTCCACAAAAATGCTTTATCTTGTTCATCATCGTGGTTATCAGCATTGAGAATAGCCCTTGCCATTCCTTTGCTTAGTCCAGCATCATGCTGTAATTTTTCTTCAAGCGGCAATTTAATAGATTTACTATAGTCACCTATAACGGTGTTCCCATTGCCTTCTTGTCTGAATCCTGTGTTACCTAGAATTAGCCTTCTGTTTAGCCTATCTACCAAAACATCAACGTTTTGCTCATTAATAAACCGTTTTTCGATCCACCCACTGAGGTCAATAATGGATGTGGCTTCGGCTGTTATTACAATGAACTTACTGTCCTCTCTCTGTGGCTTGTCTCCGTCATAGACAATATCGACGCTAATAGCTATGACGGGATCAAAGTTTGGCTTTGGCTCAATAACGCTGAATAATTTATCATCTCCATTGGTGATGAATACTTCACCAGTATAAGTGTTGCCGAACATGCGTTTCCCGAACGCTTCACGCATTACCCAATTACTGTGTTTCATGGTGCTATCCTGTCTCATGTTATAATAGTGATTGATCCCCTCAGTTGATTAGTCGGCTGAGTGCAATGCCACCTTATCTATTAGGGTGGCATTTGCGTATCTATCACACGATCAATGTCGCTATTTTACCCCCCCCATTTATCATCTGTCAACATTGCCGACTAATCCCCATCTCTCTATCGCTAAAAACGATGACTTCCACGTTTTTGAAACCATATTTAAGTCTTAATAAAAATAGGTATTGACAAATATTCGGGGGGGGTAAAATGCAGGAATAAAGAAAAATTAGAAAGAGAGAACAATGAATATCTTACCTAAGATCATGGCTGTTCCTGAAAAATATGCTCATATTGACGCAAAATATGTAACAAAGCGGGTTGATCTGCCTATTGGGTTTGTTGTGGATTGCTATTGCGGACTGGATACAAGCATAGACCAAAAATATGAAGGCTACGATGGCACAGCGAATTGGGATTTTCGAGCCTTTGTTGCTTTTATTGACGAAGAAGATGTAATCCCCATCAATAAAAGTGCAGTATTAGGAAAAGTACCATTGATAAACCGATTAGACTTAGACAATCTATCGGCAATGGTTGAATGTTTTAAAGTTGGACTTCTCAATATAGAAGATTACATTAAGGAGCGAAACGAGCAATTACTCAGAATTGGCGGCAAACCAGATGAATTAATCCCAGTGTACGGCAGTGTGCTTGTTTTCGAGCATGTCACCAAAGAACTTGATCGTTTTGGCCCTTATCTTTTAGACACAGATAAGTTCTTTGAGTGGTACAGTCGCCAAAATAGCCATGAGCATCCATTAGCACACAGCAATCACTCATTACACAAAGCTGTATATTTCGCGCAAGCAAATAGTCATGAAGCAATTGGGGTCTTGGGACTTGGCGACATACCCATTAACTATGATGTGCCAGTCGATTGTTTATCGGTGTTTACAGATTCCGAACTGCTGGCGCTTTTGCAAGAATATGACGAGACAAGAAATATTGATCTGTTGCCTGTTCTGTCTGAAAGATTAGCTAGTTTTTAGAATGCAGTTTATGAGCCTATAAGATATTGACAATAACAACAAAGACTAGCTCACAAGGTTAGTCTTTTAGATTCCCCTCGATAACCGATCAACATAAATATCAAAAGTCACACTATGCGGAGGCGCACTATCTCTGTACAATTGACCTTATAATTCATAACACGTAGGAGCAACACACCATGACAAAACACTATATCGAAGTTGGCGAAATAACCGCCGAAGTCGTCCGTAAGGATATTAAGAATATCCATATAGGGGTATATCCACCAAATGGGCGCGTTCGTGTTGCTGTGCCAAATAGAGTTGATGATGAGCAAGTACGATTGATTATCATCAAAAGAATGGCATGGATCAAGCGCGAACAACAAGCGTTTATGGCGCAAGAACGCCAGACAGAACGCCAATATATTTCAGGCGAAAGTCATTACTTTGAAGGTCAACGCTATTTATTACAAGTTGAGTATAGCGACGCGAAGCCGACTGTCCATATACGCAATAAAAAGTTTATTGTGTTGACTGTTCGACCTGGCAGCAATGTTGCCCAACGTGAGCGCGTGCTGATGGCATGGTATCGTGAGCAATTGAAGAAACGCGCATTGCCATTGATTATGCGTTGGCAGGCTATTATCGGCGTGTCGATCAATGATTGGCAAATTAAACGCATGAAAACGAAATGGGGAACGTGCAATATCCAAGCTAAACGCATTTGGCTCAATTTGGAATTGGCTAAGAAACCTGTCAACTGTATTGAGTATGTCATTGTGCATGAGCTTGTCCACTTATTGGAACGCAACCACACTGCGCGGTTTAAGCAGTTGATGACTAAATTTCTTGCCAACTGGGAGATAACCCGCAATGAGTTAAACAGTGGGCCTTTAGCTTATGAAAAATGGGATGATTAAACCTATATTTTATAAGCACTAACCCATCTTAGTAGCAGTTTCAATGGTTTTTGATAAACACTATTGACAAATAACTGGGGGGGGGTAGAATAAGGCTATCAGTTAGTTCTAATTAGTCTTGACCAGACAGAAAGATGATGAATATGAATAGCAAAGTAACCGCTGGTGATGTTGTGTTCGTAGGATTTTGGGAAGAAAGTCAGGATGATTACTTTCCAACGCTCGGTGTAGTGATGTCGGATGAGCGCTATACGCCGAGCGTTGGCGAATCATACGTTAAAGTCATGTTACCCAATGAGATGAAAGGCACATGGTGTCCCGAAGAAGAAATTATCAAGGTCAATGTTGATCTTGCATTTTGGATACTAGATGGCTATCGCGCTGAGGATATGCCGCTGTCTGACATTGAGTGCATGTCCCGTGCGTTCCGTATCAGCTTGTATCAGAATGCCAACAGTGAGGGCATCAATGCCTCAGTAAGTCGTGCCAAAGATCAATTGACATCGCGTACATCATAGCCGATTGAAAGACCAGTCATTGAGATTGGTCTTTTTTGATTCCCTAATAAGCCGATATTCCTAGAAAACGTGGAACTCCACGTTTTTGAATGCAATAGTTTCACCCCTACAAATTGGGGGGGGTAATATATCGCCAAATGTTATACAATTTATTTATAAGTTAAAGGCGGGATGAACCCGCGACAACAATCAAAAAGAAAGAAGATGCAAAATGTCTAATTTAACAGTTGCTCAATCCTTAAATATCGAAACAGCATTTACAATCTCAGGTTGTGACTATGCCGCAGTCGGCGGCGTAGAGGGTTTTGCTTCTGATATATTAAAAGCTGCTGCAATTCAAGAAGTTGAGAACCATCCAGAGTATGATCTATTTGATAATGACGACATTGAAACATTCACGGGTGCTTTTGTGAAGGGAGCAAGTGACGCTCAACCGCTAGAAACCCTAGTGTTGCCTGTGAGTGCCGAAACAAAAGCACGTTGGATCAACGCCCTTCATGGCGCAGGTATTGAGACCGTGGGGCAATTTGAAGCTCACACTGTTGAGAAGTTAGTAGAAATCCCTTATGTGGGACGGCTCACTTGCGTCGTTATCAAGGAAGCCATTGAAACGCCGCACTCTTATATTGAAGAGCTAGTTAAACTAGCTGATAAGCTGAAAGGGTTTGAAGCATATAGTATCCCTAATCTTATTTTTAATTTTATCTTATCTCACGCGCCTCGCAGCGTGAAGTGGGAGCTTGAGACCAATGATCCAGACGGGGAATACCCCCACGAGGCATACTACGATCTCCCAGTGCTTCGTACAAGTGGCGGGAATTACCTAAATATCCCGCTGCCACTTCTGACGAGTGAAGAAACAGCAAACTTCTTCAAGCAACGCCCCGTAGTGGTAGAGCGTAACCGCCATTGCAGAGACATTGAAACACCTATTGAATTTGAGGTGGAGAACCTCGAAAAGGAAGCCATGGGGATCATGAAAGCAATAGCGCCCCACTTATTCGAGTAACTCATCACGTCCTAAGTATGACATTAAACTGCTTACTTGTAGTTAGATGGTTATTAGATGTAATTAAAAAGACCAGCTTCATTGGCTGGTCTTTTGCTTTTCCTTCTCAAGATACCTATCCATTGCAAAATCCCTGAAATAGCGTATCGGGATTTCCCCATCAAAATGAGGCTTGATGATTTGCTCAACCGCATAATCTATTGAGCGCACATTAGCCATTTGGTCAAGGCGACGGTTATTCACCCCACCATTAAAATCTTTGATGGTGCTACGATCAATAGCGCCAGTCTTGGCGTTCTTCATTGCCACACTGTGGATCACTAACCCATGTGCGTACCGATAGATATTGAACACCAACGTCACATCATCATTGACGTAGTATTCAAGTGTAGTGGTTTCTGCGTACATGGGGCTTGTCCTTTCAAGACAGACGAATGAAGATAAACTCATTATTGCCGATTGTGCCGATATGGTCAATGGCGAATTTGATAAGTAATCATATCGTTGCAAGCGACACGCTACGTACAGGGAGACTTCGCTTAGTTGACCTGCGGACTTCGGACAATATATTACTCCGTGATAAACCCCGTTATCGAGCCGAAGCATCAAAGCTGAGGGCAACTGAGCGTAGAGCCCTTATACGTAGCGTGTCGCTTGCGACCAGTCTTGATAACGGCAGTTATCACCCCTTGACCACGAGGTTAAGGTTGAGTAAGGCATACGGTCTGATAAGTTATTATCAGACCGCCGCATTTTCAGGCTGAGCTTGCGATGCCATGAAAATTACTCGGTGATAACCATACTTATCATTAGTAATATTGATGGCATGGTTAATATCCAGTTTAATGTAAGTTAAATATCTCCCGTTTTAGGCAAGGAAAACTGGCTATTGCAGCAAAGGGGTATTAGTGCTATCTTTATCATAAGACCAACTATCGTCTAAAAGGAGACTGATAAATGGAAACACAAGTGAAATACATGCAACAAAATGATGGCACATGGAATTGCACCATATCCGCAATTCGGGGGGGGTAGAATACACGCAATACGGCGTTGACTTCCGCACTCGTCAAGACGCACAGAGCTATGCTGACCAGTTCATTACACGCATCAGCTCAGAACTGGATCGCAACGAACCCCGTCAACTAGGACACTCCAGCGTTGTTGATACTATCTGGGGTAAAGACAAATTCCCTCTCAGCACTGAACCCACTGAATACCGTATTAAAAAAGGTTATAACGGATGGTATAAGAGCGTGCCAGGAGGCGTTAGATTTATAGGTGATGGCGATGTTGTCACTGTTAGATATTTCATCACTGATGACGCTTGGTGGGTTAAATGTGTGGGTGGTTGCGTCGGCGCATTTTCAATGCCCAAGCGTTTCTTAGAGCCGATTGTCGATGTTGTAACCTTTTCGACAGATTAATCAATCCTCAATCAATTCTCTATTGACAAATAACTGGGGGGGGTAGAATAAGAGTATAAATCGGCTAGAAAGGAAAAACATTATGAACTTAGAATTATCAAAGGCTCAAATCCAGAAACTTCAAGCTGTGGCAGCGACAAGACGTAAGCAACACGCGCCACATAAAGAAGGTGAATTAACCTTCTATGTCAACCTATGGCAGAACCCGAACGGGAATGATCGGCTATATGTCAATTTCCCTGATGACCCTGATGACAGATATATTATCCTTGATGGTGAGGATAATAAGCTAGACATTGATGGTTTATCAGAGTGCGTTATCGAATCATTTACTGATTGGCTTGATACAGAAGTGACCCCTCAGAAAAAGACGATTGTTGATAGAGTTTATGAGCGTCTGAACCAGACAGGAAAAGCCAGTTGTACGCTTAAGCTATCGAAAGAGGCTGCCATTTACATTGAAATCGTAGGACAAGTGGCGCAGTTGATGGTTACAGTAGAAGGTAGTTACGTTGATAGTGATAGCCTGAGAGCCACAGGTGATTATCACGCGAAGTTAGAGAAGGTTATGCGTAAGTTAATTGCAAGCGCGAAAGAACACATCGGGGAGTTGGAAAAATAACGTTTATTCAAGCTAGAATCAAAAAAGCACACATTAGATCAGCAAGTGTGCTTTTTTGATTCTAGGATTACTTACCGTATATGATAAGTTGATGCGTTGGGGTTTAGCTCTCTTATGCTTCTCAATGCAAATGGCGCGTAGTGTTCTTTGGCGATCTCATTAAACCAATCGTATTTTCCCAGTACAGCCGCCACTGCCTTAGCAAATACCCCTACACAAGTAAATGTTGATCCCCCGCGCAATTCAGGCACGTTTGAGCGCACAGTGATAGTGATTGATGGCTCAGAAACATTAAATTCAAATTGCATACTTATAATATCATCAGTTCTGATATAAAGTTCATCTTGGATACAAATAAACTCAAGAGAATTTGTCGATAGTTGCAGGCCGCCGATAAGGTCTCTCACGTAGCTATAAAACTTATCTCCTAATTCAATCAACTGACGCATATAGATCAGCCTATTCAATTCTTTAAGCCTATCAGCATCATTATCGCAACCAATTAAAATATCTGCAACATCACTGATGTTTAATTTATATTCTTTGCAATATAAATCTGCGTCCCATCCGAGCCTATCGCGTATTTCAGGGGTTATGCTTTCTCGGTTGATGCTTTCAACACGTTCTTTATAGGCTTCAACAAGCCTGTTCAATACATATTCATTACAATGTGCATACATGATCTATAATCCTTTACTTGGCAATAGTTCCCATTTTAACATGCAAGGGAAAGTATTTAGGATTGTTGCTCGTGGAATTAATTGATATAATAAATCAACGTATCCCTTAAGAGGAAAGAAACAAAAAATGTATGTAGTAGATCGAGCATCGGCATTAAAAACTCTTTTAAGTGTGATGGATCAAAATGAGTTACACGTCGCGTTAGAAAAAGGTTTAATTGTGGAAGTCGGCGGCAAGAAATTCCTATACTTGAACAACGAAGAAGCAATCCCACTTGATAGTATATCGGCTATAAGCTATGATCCCGCTACTGGTCAGTTATCAATCTCATGTGCTACGAAATTACGTAATGGCGTTGATAGTAGATTTGTTGATTCCATCGCGTTATTATTTGGGTTTTTAGGCAAAGAATATAAATAATCCGCATTACACCCCTATCGTTAGTTTTAGCCATAGGGGTGCATTGTGCAAGAAAGGGAAATACAATGTTCTACACTGGCTCAGATATAATCCGTCTAATTGACGAAGTTGATAAGGTGTTGTATAGCCTGACGCTGGAAGAAGATGGAAGTTACCTAACAGCGGGAGAAATTGACGACACTGAAACACTTATTTTCAACCCCACTAATCGACAGACAGAACGCATCGAAATGAAGTATGCCGACAATGGCATCAAAGTCTCTGTTTTCAACGTTGCTGATGAGGTGTCAGTGATGTTGCCGTTGCCTGCTGTGGCGTGGTATCCATTAGTCTACGCTAACCATCCCGCGTTTCCATCAGTATTGCGGTTGATATACGGTGATACCGATAATGTGACACTTGCTATCAGTGACCTTAAGGCGCTTAATGCTGATGTTTCAGTTGAAGAAACTAGCGGATGTCGAAATATAACTATTAAAGTTGGAGATAATCAACTGATATGCAATGGGGTTGGTGGAGAAGTGTTACGCTTTTGGGGTGTTAAACCAAGCGATGATTTAATACCATATAACTATGATCCGTCATTGATCTTTGAGAAAATTATCAATGACCTATTCCCTAGTCAGTTGGATTCATAGAAAGAAAATAATCATGACACTACTAGACGCATCGGAAGTATCGAATAAAATCTTAGCAGTTGATGAAGCACTCAAACGTTTAACGCTTCAAGTTGATGGCAGTCATCTGACTGTGTTTGAGGCTTATGCGATTGGTCGGCTCACTTTCAATGCAATCAATCGGCAATCAGAGCGCATTGAGCTTGAGTATATCGACAACGGTATTAAATTGTCTGTGGTCAATGGCTCTGATGAAGTGTCAGCATTATTGCCATTGCCGACTATTGACTGGTATCCGCTGGTTTACGTCAATCACCCTGCATTCCCATCAGTATTACGATTGTTATATGGTAATGCCGACAATGTAGCGCTTGCAATCAATGACATCAAAGCGCTGAACGTTGATGTGACTATTGAAGAATTTGGGGTTGATCGCATTGTTAATTTTGCAGTCGGCACTCAGTCCATGTCATGTCAAATGCACGAAGGTTTATACTGCACCACAATACGATTAACTGATGTTCATGGGAATGTTTTAGCGCCCCACAACAATGACCCATCGCTAGTATTTGAAAAGATCATCAATGACCTATTTAGGAACAGGGAGAGTTAAATATGTCAGATAATACATTACAACTTTCTGAGTTGCGTGATAAGCATAAGAAAGAACTGCAAGAGATCGCAAGCAGAGAAGCAGAGAAGGTTAGAGATGAGACTGAAAGGTTTCATGCTGATGTCACCAGCCACTACCAAGAGCAAGTAATGACATTCTTAGCCAATGCGCCGATTGAAACAAGATCATGTTTTTGGATGTTAGCTAATTACTTGTCTAAGAATGTAGAGCAAGAAACCCATCTTAGCTCAGACGGCTTAGTCGGCGCATTATATAATACAGCCAGAAATTTTGCGCTTAGATGTCTTGAAACAGAAGCGCGAAACGTATTACGAGCAAATCCAGACCTAGATGAGTTTATATTGGCGATGGGTACTTGGACATGGGAAGCTAAGGATGGCCATCGTGTTGATTGTAGTGAGGAACGGTTTCAATCAGTCAATGACATTTTAGAAGAATGGGATAATCTTTTAGGTTTGTCAGGCGAAGGTGTCAGATTCACCGCTGATGGCCCACGAGTGACACACTGGTAACGCAGACACAACAAAAAAGAGGGATGCTATTTGCACCCCTCTCACAGATTATTCTGTGTCACCTTCCTCTCCCCTGCGTGCGATTAAATCAACCGCACGCTTGATGAGTTCGGGGATGCGCTCAGTTGGCACATCTTCAAACGCGCTAGGGTTTGTCAGAAGATACCCGATATTCCGTAAATCCATATCACGGAATACATCTTCAATTGAGCGTTTTTCGTCGGACATTTCTTTTTTCTCCTTGTTGATAATTAATCGACTTCACTATTGTAGCATTTTACATGCGATATGCAAGGGAGAATGTAGTAAAGTAACAACACTGTTATATAAGAAAAGGCGATATGTTATGCAAAACAATTTACACACAGTATTGAAATTTTGGGTATCTGCTAAAACCAAATCAGGACAAGACCTTGCTATTGAAGCCATCAGACAATATATGCGTAACGGTCAAGCCGATGGTGCAGTGGCGTTACAGTCTCACACGATCAACAATGATCTATCTGAATCTGTTGTCCTTAGTATCGGTGGCAAAAACAGGCTTAAGTTGGCTCTATCGGCTGACGGACAATTACAGGTCTTTGTATTGCCGATTGACGATAGCACAAGCATCAACATAACGGGGATACTGATAGAAACTTGCGCTACTACTGGTGATGAAAACATTGACCATGTGAAAAGCCTGCATACAAGCCTTAAGCAAGTGCTATCAGGCGAATACTCATTAGCGCGTATCGCGTTAGATCAAATAGATGCTGAAAATCAATCGGCATTCAATGAGTGCATATTGCACTTGCTATTGATGACAAGCGGTGTATGATTATTGCGATCTGGTGATATGTAAAAACGTGGAACTCCACGTTTTTGGCACACTAACGATTTTGCCCATTGACTCATTTTTCGTGGGGGGGGTAGAATGTGTTTATGTTGATTAAGGAGTCTTGATATGCTATACACTAAATTAGGTAACACAACGTATGTATCCATCAATGAAAGTGGCCGCACTCAAGTGTACAGCGCATTCGATATTGATGGTAATCAATGGATTACAAGTGGATCGACATCATATGATCTACTTAAGTCCGATGGGCAACACTTAATCGGAACTGGGCGCGGGATTGTTGAGTGGATTAACCCATCACAACGCCGTATTGTTGCCACGTTACGCCTTGAGTTCCCAGTGCGCTATATTTTCTTTGAGGATGAACATACCTACCTAGTGGGCGATGGTAAGGTGTGGCTTGTTAAAGATATGCGTGTCATCAAGGAAATGGACATTGCTCCGTATGAAGATGTAACACAGTCACTCAGCGAACGCGCTTTGATTTTCAGAGAGATTGACAAAGATCAATCTTATGCCGTTAGCGTTGTTGATGGTAGCTACTCGACAACTGCCAAAAGTGAGGGATAATGGCTGAACAGAGAAGATTATCTGAGTTGATAATTGCGTATATGCGCGATTGTGAAAGCAATGCGATCAAGGAAATGAGAGCGCGATTTAACTTCCACCTTGAATGTTATCGCTTCTTAGGTAAAGAACACCCCTATGCGGCGCGTGTTAACCTTGTCAAAGGGGTGGGAGTGACTTACCGCAAAGATGGCAGACTATCGCTTTATGCGAACCCATTGTCAACTGGTGAATTTGGCATTATGATTGATGCTAATGACAATGATGCCGACTTTTACTATATCCTTGATAATATCTGCCACCCTGACTTGTTGGGTATTATTCGGGAAGTAGTATCAGGTTATCCACAAGCGCCAAATAAGGCTAAAATTGTGGCATCAATGTTATCAGCACGATTATGTGCCGATACAAGCGACACTCAATAAATTTTAACTTATACAGAAAGGTATATATTATGCAAGTAAGTGAAAGTGGTTATGATGAATCGTCTGGGATGGTGCAGTTAGTCAAAGCTCGCACAAGAGCTTATGCGAAGCAGATGGCTGAGAACTTGATTGCCGATGACCCAACGATCCAGACTGAGGTTATCTCTGATAACCCCTTCTGCTATATCGCCAAGACATTAGAAGATGGTGGCGTGGAAACTTATGTTATTTTCTGTCCTGCTGCCAAGTGGACAACGGATGATGAGGGATGGTTACACGTCAGCATCCCTGATAAGGAAATCAGCAAAGACAAGTAACAAAAAAGCCCCAACTAGGGGCTTTTTATTTTCTACTGTTAAAGGAATCTTGGATCAAAGTGTCTCGGATCAAGAAGCCTAGAAACATTTTCAATCTCGATTAAGTCAGTCGGCTGGTATCCAATTGACAGTAGAAATTCATCTCTTGCCTCAATATATCTTTCTGCTACGTTATGAGCCTTGAGTGAGCCAGGAAAGAACCCCGCTTCAATCGCTGGCAACAAAACAGAGCGACCAGCATAAGCTAACATGAAGTGATCGCGGTGAGGCCCTCTCGCGCCGATAAATCTGTACAACTCACCCATAGCATGAACGCAAGGTCTACCATCAGGGTAACGGAAGGCTTCAATATCATAATCCCAGTCTCTCCCACAAAACGCATCCATCAGCATGGCAACGGGAATTTTAATTACATTACTCATTGTATTTATCCTTTTCAATTTAATAGATATTCAGATATTACCCCCCCCACATTAATTGTCAATTGGCTTTTATATAAATTGATACTTGACAAACATTCGGGGGGGGTAAAATAAGTTAAACCAAGATAGAAAGGTAAAATCATGAATGCGTTACCACTGATTGAAGCAAGACCTGAAACTAGAGTGCTACATGAAGATGAAGTTCAGCGCAAGACAATCAATGTGCCAGTGGGGTTGATCGTAGATACATATTGTGGATTCCAACAACACCACAAATATGAAGTTGAGGAAGGGGTATTCTGGGATAACCGAGACCTACTTAACTTCCTTGATTGGAAGCAACCTAATTTCATTGATGATACATTGATTAAGAGATATGGCTTCTTGACAGAATTGGATGCTAGATTTATCTCTCCTGACATCCTCAAACGTTGCGATAGAAATCATTATATTGGTCGTCGCCGTTCACAGCTGCACTGCATTGGACTTGACGCTGAATACACAATTGCAACAGAAGGAAATTTATCCATATCATCAACAAAAGAAGTAGAACTCAAACGATATGGGCCTTACTTGCTGGACTTAGAAAAATTCACTAAATGGCATCATCAGTTCTATGGTGAGTTTCACTTCATGCTAGGAGATCAGCAACCATTATTTAAAGCTGTTTATGCTTATGAATTGGATAGCTATAGAGCAAGGGGTGTACATGCTGTTACGCGCACCCCTGTAGCAGAGCAAATGCCAATTAAATACCTATCTGTGTTTCCTGATGGACGCATCAAAGACCTATTAACAGAGTATGACCAGACATGCGACGGCGGGTTATTGTCAGAATTACATGATGAATTAGATAGCCTTTAGGGGATTTACCCTTATATTTTATGGCGCGGTCTGCTATGATGGTAGTTGAAAAACAATTGAAAGGTATCCGCGTGGGAAAACTATTTACGACAAAGGATATAGCTGATACTGTCAAAGCATTAAATTCAATAATGCCTGACGGTTATTCAATCGGCGTTAAAGCTAATAAAAAGCCATCCAACTCCATAGTGAAGTTGTTTCACAATGGAGAATATATATTTCTTTGGGATGGAGGAGATATTCCATCAGACTTGTATCTTATAACACACAGTGTCAATGCGACAGACCATATCGGCTGTATCTTGCGTTTCGCCAAACGAACAATCATTCATCAATCATATAGCTTCTTTATCCAGATAGCTATTAGTGATAATGGTTATGCGGAATACAAGGGTATTCGCATGGAAAAAGTCGGCTCAGAGCGTTACGTAACTCCCGATGGGATTGAAGGCTCTTATCAAGATCGCATCCACATCACAGACCCGTTACGTGGGTTAGATCATATTTCAGGCGTGGCGTTCTGTGCTGAGTATATGTACTTAGTGATGAATGATATGAGATGGCCCAATTCAATGCGTTATTTCTAGGAATTAAGTCAAAGTTAACAGCGCCAATTGATCGGCGCTGTTTGTTATATATAGGAGTAGTCTATGTTACAAAACATGAAGTATGTTGATTTGTTGGAAGGTATGAAGGATGACCCATCGCTGTTAGACGAATGGAATCGACGCATCAATAGTGGAGCGCGGTTATACATTCGAGATGAAGATGATGTTGATGAAGAATTTCAACATTGCGTATCATTCATAGCTCAGTGCAATTTTACCCATATGGGGCTTGTCTCAATCGGCTTATTAAGCGACGATCAATATGGCATCCGCATCAAAGGCATCATGCGTGATGAAGTATTGCCATTAGCATATTATGAAGTTGATAGCTTCATGCGTTTCTTTGCAGGTGAACGTAATGCCAAGCCAGTTGATGTGATGGCACTAGCTATCTTGGTTGATCCATATGCTAATGCAGATAAGTGCGCTGAGGCGGCGCGTATGCTCTCTGCTAAGGGGTATGTGAGTGGGTTCAAAGTTAAATTATCTCAAGAATATGACGGCGATTCAATGGTGGATAAGCGAGTGATTGAGAAAAATAGCTATAGCGCCAAATTCAATAACCGCATTCTATACAGAGATGCTGATAAAGAAAGGTTTATCGACATCCTACATAGTGTTTTATTCGGATTGTTTGAAGGTGGCGCTATTCATAAATTTACCTTCTTAAACACTGTCCGACACAACAAGGGAAACTAACACATGAAAACCATCGAAGCAAACGACATCACATATCAAGGCGTGCCGTATAATGTTCCACTGCCAAACCATATGTTTTATCAGGCAGCGAAATCGGCATTGCCCCATTTAGGTAAGATCAACGTGGTTAGCATTAATGCGTTGGTTGAAACCTATATGATTAGTATTTATCGTGTCAATTACTTAGCTCACGGACATCACCAAGATGCTTTTGAGGACTATGGTCAAACTGTATGGCTAGTGCGATATAACGACACAGCCGACTTAACAGCATTGACACAATCGGCAATTTCATTCTTGCATCAGATTGGCATGAAAGAGTTTTTACCTAAGAGTTGGATTATCCCGAAAGTGACCATTGATATAGCTATGCGGAACTGCTATATTTGATACATTGACACACGATGGGCGCGAAAGGGAACTCCAATGTCCAATTCACTTTATAGCATGTTCAAATCGGTAGCCCTTAAGGGGTTTTTCTCCACTATCCAAGTGGGATCAAAAACCATTGAGGCGTTAGGGGAACTCGTGCGCCAATCAGCGCCATTGACTGAGCCTATCAAGATGGGTTACAGAGAATATGTGGTCTATGATGGCACAAATAGACCTGTATTCCATCGGGTAATGAATGGCATTATCATCATCCTAACTGCTGTTTTTGATGATGATGGCTCATTGGAAAGTGTGTTGTTCAAAACGAATAACCACTCATCTGATGACCCCATCAGCGTAGCATTGAAGGCAGGGACAGTCAATGACTTGCACCTAGACGCACATTATAGCCGATTAGACACTAATCAGCGCAATGTCATCTTCAACTTCTTAAAAGGCTTGGTTGATGATGCCGATACAGCCAAACTTGCAATCCCTGATGTGAAGTGGCTTGATGGTCAGTCACATAAAGTCAATGGCAAGTTCATGTCGTGGCTAGATAACAATATCGACAAAACAGGCAAAACCAGCCTACAGATTGTTAAGACTGATGCTGTAAGTATCACCGCCAATTATCGTTATTGTGGCGGTAGTAGCTTTGACTACTATTCATTCAGCTTTGATGTGCGCGGGTTGGGGCGTGAAACCGCAGGGACATTATATGTCCGCGATAGCACATGGCGATCAGGCGCTATTATCCCTGACATTGTGCAAGGCGCAATGTTGAAAGCCATCGCTCAAATAGGCGATGAGTAGATAAGCCGACTGAGCCGACAGTGGGGTTTCTGTCGGCTTTTTTATTTCTCCAATTTACGCAAAATTGCCCAAAACTGACTATTGACGTTTTCACCCCCCCCCATGCTAAAGTCAATATATACATCAATCAGAAAGGTTTAGCATGGCTATCAAGAAATTAGTAAATCCACTGTATATCATTCGAATCAAGAAGCATGGGGGGGGTAATCAATTCCCACTTGATGTTGATTACATCGTAGACAACCAATATGATGCACAGGCTTTCTGTGAGAAATATTTCTCATCAGCAAAAAGCGGTGATGGCTACACGGTGCAAGAAGGTTTAGTAAGAAACGGCTTGCATGGGGTGACGCTGTTAGATGTTACAACCCAATATGATATGGGGATTTTGGGCTTATTGAAGGCAGGGACAGTTGTTACTGCTCATATCAAGCAGATTGCACACTTGACACGCATTGAAGAAGATGACGATCTGTAAAGGAAAATATTATGACAATCGGCGATATGATGGACGCGGCAAAGAAAAAAGGGATGTTTGTAGACATCCAAATCGGCGCTGAAACTATTGAAGCATTGGGCGAACTAATTCGTCATGCACCAGTGCTAAAAAGTAAGTGGGCTGAGTTTGGCTACAAATCATTCTTGGTCAAAGATGGTGAGAACAAACCTGCCTTGCTTAGAGTATTAGGCAAGAACAGCGCGTTTGTTGTTGCCACTGCCGATTATGCCGATGATGGCTCATTGATCGCCGTTCATATCCAGTTTGACAACAACAAGTATTACACCCCATTCCACGCAACCCTAAAAGCTGGTCAACACTGTGTGTTGCGGATGTGCGCGGAAATGTGGCGCTTTTCATTCGAGGCGCGTAAAGCGATCTTTAGGTTCTTCAAAGGTCTGACCAATGATACTAATACGCTCAAAATGCCCATCCCCAATACGCGGTGGCTTACAAAGCAGACTCAATCGGTAAGTGATAGCCTGATGAAGTGGTTAGAAGATCACATTCAGCCACTTAAGTTTGAACATAAGACTATCCAGTTAGCTGATGGAATCGCTGTTCATATTGAATACCGCGATTGTGGCGATATTCGGCTTAATAGTTATCACCTCACCTTTGATGTACTAGGGTTAGGTGTTGCTACTGCTGGTAGTATCCTTTTGCACGATAACCAGTGGCGAACAAGCTCACACATTCCAGAGATCGTTCATACCCTGTTGAAGGCATATCTGGAAAGCAAGTAATATCTTTCAACAGCCTATTGCAGTCAGAACAGCCTATCAATGAATAGGCTGTTTTTATTTATCTTGACAATTCCATAACAAAAACCTGTTGACAAATATTCGGGGGGGG